>Ga0307515_10009761_pt1 | contig 18496 bp, 11 predicted proteins | sample 17_EM_MG_FD_194513 | JGI IMG/M metagenome (GOLD analysis project Ga0307515, IMG submission 194513) | Populus trichocarpa ectomycorrhiza microbial communities from riparian zone in the Pacific Northwest, United States - 17_EM | ecosystem: Host-associated > Plants > Roots > Unclassified | place...
ACACCATGAACAGTACCAGGGTGAAGGGGCACAGTTTCCATGGTCTCTAGAATATATCGACGGACACATTCTTTTAGTATACTTGTATGTAATGAACACCGTGAACAGTGCCAAGTCGAAGGGGCACAATTTTCGTGATCTTTGGAATATACCGACAAACATATTCTATGAGTATCATCGGCCAACAACAATGAGCAGCATATGACGTGAATGGATTGAATATGTTTGTACATAACCTAAGACGCACATTTCTTGTCTCCACTAAAAACTAAGGATCCATAGTTAAAATGTTTTTAGGTTTCTCCATCAAAAGGGTGCACCATCATTCCATCTACCACATCATGTGAATGGTATTTTCAAGGTAGTACAACATGGAGAAGTTTGAATACATGTCAATTTTATGGTCCTAGACTAAAGGGTTTCATCATAAACTTAGCAGCATAGAAGTTCTCTTTTAGTTTATTCCCTTCAGATAAAATGCTTCTAGCTTATTCAACCATTATGTCATAACCGGCCTCACTCAACCTATGATTTGACTTGATGGTGAACACCTGTGCAACATCCGATAATTTATTGTGATTTGTGCAATCATCCCATAATGGTTCGTCAGAATGCTTTAAAAGATCAAAAAACCTGGTCACGTTTGCATTAGGTTCTTCATCTATGATTGGACATTGACTATCATGACCTTAATTCTCATCATATCCATAACCATATTTCTATAAGGATTACTATTGTCATCTACACCTCTTGCATGAACATCTAAGACACCCTCCACTAATATTTCTTGGATTAGATAGTGTAAAATTAATAAAACCGTGATACTCATTACAATAATCTATCCTCCGCAACCTTAGGGTGAATCTATATACATCTATGAATGATTATCCATTACTTGTATCAAAGCTATATAAAATAATGATGACAACATGTATTAATTAACTACGTTAACTAAATAATTTGCAAAACTATTGATTTAGCTCAAACTTATTCAATCTATTTTAATAATTCTCTTAATTCATTATCAATTATCTACATAAATTCAAAATTCTAAACATTTACTAAAAATTTTAACTAGGCAATAAAATTGACAAAATATAAAACTGACCCATTTAGTAAGCCATTATTTATTTCATCACAAAACACCTGAGTCAAATTTTACATAAGTTTCATCAATTTACAAACAAATACAATTTTACAAAATCTAAAACATACTCTAACATGTACAAATCATAAATCCATACAACAAATTTGTCTGAGAAAAAACTATAAAACAAGTAAACTCGCAAACAAAATACATATACTACAAAAAAATATGCATAAAAAATTAAGATTTTAAAATTGAGTTCAAATAAAAAAAAATGGTAAATTTGCTTACTTAAAGTGGAGAATCCTCGAGAAAATTTGAATCAGAACACAGATGTTGATAAACTGAGTGTTGTGGTGGCTGAATTTGTTGTGGGAGGTTGAATTGTGTTGAGATTGGGGGGAGGGGGTGGTTGTTTGTTGCAGAAAAAATGAATAAGGAAGAAGGAGAAATGGAGGAGGGGAGGGAAGGGTCGATTTCTAGGTCATAAATTAAATATCACCGATGACAATACCGACATATTATTCCATAAGTAACTTTATCGGTCATTCTGCCGGTAAAAATACCACATCACCATGCAATTTAGCTTTTGGAATCCCACTGTAATACCCCTTATCATTCCCTCGGTATATACCGAGGAAATTTTTCTGTCGGTGTTTACCGATGGATACATGGAATGAAAATTCTGTCAATAAAGGTCAACGCAATATATTGAAGGAATTTTTCCATCGGTGTTTCTGTTTGTATTTGTCAATTTTCTGGTAGTGGGTAACATGAAATCACCTCATGAAGAGTTAAGTTGTAACTATACTTTATAGGGGTAATCATGATGAATAATTATCTTTCTCACTTAACATTACCAGATTTAACAGTTTTACTGATGGAAATTTCTATCAGTATTTACACTCATATTTCATCGATACGTATATTACCAATGGGCTCGCGGACAAAAATAGTCTGTCGGAAAAGCTCTCCTCAATAATTTATAGTTTGTTAGTGAGTATGTTGGTAATAAACATACCGATGGATTTACAAACGGACAAAGTACGCCAAAAAAATATTTTATTTGTCATATCACCGACAGGAAAACCGTATGTAATGCCATCGGTTTTTTTCTTATCCATCGGTAAATATAACATATCACCGACAAAATACCATTTTTTATTATGTTGTTGAGTTAATAGTAACAATGACATTTGCAGAAATCCTTTTCCAACTCTCTCTGAAATATATTGACGGAGTTGTTCCATCGATAACCCCATCAGTAATATTTTAAAAATATTTTTTAAAAAATATATTAAACATAAGTACAAAAATAATTTAATAAACTAAAGTAAAATATAAAAATCAAATATTTATTACAAATTTAAACATTTTTATGTTCAAATACAATAAATCTAAAATAAAGGTTGCATTGGAGGAGAAGGCTGGTCGTCGCAGGGATCACGGGGCCAATTAGGGTTGCACACGTACCACCCATCTATGATCTCATTAACATTACCAATCGACAAAGTTCTTCATAATTAGTAGTGAGTCATTCACATTTTTCATTAAGATAGGTTGTCTGAGCCTGTACTTATTGGTCTAACATTGTCGCAAATTCGAAAGTTTGAGTGCTCATATCAATTGCAAGCATACAAAGGTCAAAACATGATGGGTTGTCCGCAAGTTCTTGTTCATAGTGTTAGAAAGTTCGTACACCCAATTTTTATCAGGTCAACCAGATGATTTTGCCTCCAACCACAAATCCAGATCGAGATTTGGATGGGTTGAAGGATCGTCCCCGTATCTCTCTTTCAACTGGTTGTTATATGTATGCTAGAAAGAAAAAATAAATTCATCAAATTCAATGAAATAATAACTTAAGAAAGAAAATGGTTGAAAACTAACATGCCACAAAGTGTTGAACTCGGATAACCATGAATCCTACTATTTGCTTCACATACAAAACGAACAAAATTTTCCCTTGAAGAAAAAATTTATAAAAGGAAAATTTTAGTAATTTCAATAAACGATCCAAATTAACATAAAAAAAATATTTAAGTTAATACTAACCTTAAACCTTGAAAACCATGCATCGACTTGCGGTTTCCATTCAGGATGTTTGGAAACCTGGCTTCATTGAAACAATGGAATTTCCATTGATGATTTAAAGGCCGATGTTATTGTTCTAACAGCCTCAATATTTGTAAACCTGAAATTCTATTCGTTAAATGATATTAGTTTTTCAAAAATTATTAAACATGTCGTTGTGAAAGCAGAACAAACTTACATTGAAAGGTTGTCCTTTCACTAGGCCTAGTACTTCTAGGTAAATGGATCCCGCTGTGAAGGGATTCATCCTCGACATTGCAGCATCGCACTCGACGAGCCCGCATTGTGAGTCGATGCTTGTGTCTCAAGTGCATGTTCTTGGTCAGTACTTAATGACTCATGGTAGTCAGCATCGCTACTAGAAGAACTACCAGTGATCTTATTCTCAGGATGTGCATTAAACTTTCCTCTAGGAATCTACACAAGTTAATGGATAAAAAAAATTAAACGATTCATATTTTAAAAAGAAAATTGGCAGCACATCTCCTATACGAGAGACTGCCCAAAATTTTTAAACCTGCAAATACACAACATATATGACACAAAGGATATGATTTTATTCAATTTCTTCTAACAATTTAGCATAATTTAATTTTTCAATGAAAATTTTCATTTTCTACGTAATAATATTTTTAATCCTAAATTTACAAACCAATTATTCTAAATTTACAAAAATTCAAAATAATAATTAAAATTATTCCTATATATTTAATTGAAACTGGACAATAAAATTTAAAAAAACAACTAAAATTCAACAAAATAATGCAAAACTTATTACAATAACAACTAAAAGTCAACAACAATTATTTCTAAGTGATAATATTTTTAATCCTAAATTTATAAAAAATTATTCTAAATGGAATAAATACAAAATAATAATTAAACTTAATCATACATATTTAATTGAAATGGAACAACAAAATAATGCAAACATTATTTCAATAACTACTAAAATTCCCCATATTTATTAATTCATAAAATTATTACGCACACAAAATTGAACAATAATAATGACAAAAAAAAAGTAATGCAAAAAAAAACAGAAGAAAAAGAAGAAAAATGAATGAAAAATTCTTACCTTAATGGCGTGCTTAATTTTGGCTGATAATTAAAAAGAATCAGAAAAGAAAAAGAAAAGAAAAGAAAAGAGATTGTTAATAAACCCAAAAAAAGAAAAATAAATAAAGACATCATATCTAAGGATGAAAAGAGAAGAGAATGCTTGATTTCGGCCAAGAAGAAGATAGAGTAGAGAAGAGAAGAGAAAGAGAGAGAAACGATGATGTGAGAGAAGAAGAAAGAAGAAGATGAAGCCTCGTTTGTTCTTATTCTAGTCTTTTAATTTAGTTTTGTCGATGAAATTACCAACAACTTTTTATTCCGTAGGTAAAGTCAAATGAAAATTTTTATTCATGAAAATTTTCAGAAAGCCCCTTCAAATATTACCGATGACTTTTCATTTCATTGGTGATGTCGTTGGGAAAAAAAATGAACAATCAAAAGAACATTAATTATTTGTGCATTGAGAAGTGATCAATTCTTAGTCTCTGGAATATACCGACTGACACATTTTGTCGGTATACCCGTATGTAATTAACACCATGAACAGTGTCAGGGAGAAGGGGAACAGTTCTCATAGTCTCTAAAATATACCGACAGACACATTCCATAAGTATACTTGTATGTAATGAACACCGTGAATAGTGCCAAGTTGAATAGACACAATTTCCATGGTCACTAGAATATACTGACGGACATATTTTATCGGTATACCTATATATAATTAACACTATGTTAGTGTCAGAGAAAAGGGGAACAATTCCCATAGTCTCTGAAATATACCAATGGAAACATTATGTCGATATACCTATATGGAATGAACACCTTGAACAGTGCCAAGGAGAAAGGGAACAGTTTCCATAGTCACTGGAATATATTGATGGACACATTTTGTTGGTATACTTGTATGTTATGAACACCATGAACAGTGTCAGGGAGAAGGAGAACAATTCTCATAATCTTTGGAATATACTAACAGAAACATTATGTCGGTATACCCATAAGTACTGAACAGTGCTAGGGAGAAGGGGAATAGTTCTCATAGTCACTAGAATATACCAATGAATACATTCCATTGATACTCGTATGTAATGTACAGTCTGTCGGTATTTTCATTGGTGTAAAACAGTGTCTGATGCCAAATTATATATGTATTCCCTATTTATCCATCCTGCAAATACTTAAATTCACAGCTGCACACACAACATAATAACATCAGTTCACATCACAATAATAAAATAAATATTTATTTGTCATTCAATAATAAATTAACATCATTGTCATTACATTCAAGTGAATTTTATCCATAAATATTACATTATAGTTTATGGCATTACACATTCGTGTTGTGCAAATTAATCAGAATTGTCTCATCTCCATTGCAATCTTTTACGTTGATTTTGTCGCTATCATCTTCATCGACTTATTATATCTTTTTACCCTGCCTATATTCTCCAATATGAAACATATATCCATTGAATAATTAATGAGAAATGTGTAATAAAATTAAGTATTCTGAGAGATAAGAATAATTAAATTGTAATTGCATGTGTTTTGAACCACGTGAAAAATTATTCATCTTGTAATAAAAAAAATTAGGATTCAGTTAGTTGTGAGTTTTAGGACAGTAAATATTGATGATGTTGTCAACGAGAAATTCAACAATATATCAGTTTATAATGACATGTTAAATAGTATACCTACTGAATAAAAAGTCTTAATGTATTACAGATAAATAACACCTAATTATGTGTTTGTCTGAATTCTATTTTTGACAAATATATTCCCCTCACAATATTTTTTGGTACGGGTCATCCAAGATGGGAGAATATTGACAAATTCTCATACGAAGGCACTTCCCCACTATCTTCATGTCTTGGAACGCGGTTAATTCTTGTTCTTAATTGAGGCTCAAAATAGTACAAGAAAAATATTGAGATCTCTTCAACAATATAGGCCTCGCATATTGGAGTATCAACACGCGCCTTGTTTACTTTTCTCTTAAGGTTGAAAAAGTACCTGCATATAATTAAATGAATGTTTTGAAATATGAAAAGAAAGACAATAAAATTTTAATTACGATGCATATGTAATCATTAACCTCTCAAATGGATACATCCGTCTATATTGAATTAGGCCTCCATCTTTTTCCTCAAACGATAAATGTATGGGTAGATGCTCCATCAAGTTGACAAACAATGGAGGGAATATCATCTCAAGTTTGCATATTGTTTAGACGATATTCATTTCAAACCTTTTCATGTGTTATGTCTGTGACTTATTGGAGCATATATCTCTTAAAAAGTGACTGATCTTCATGAGTGCATCTCATATCCCATTTGGCAATAAATCATGGTAAGCTAATGGAATGAGTGTTTGCATAAACATATGGCAGTCATGGCTCTTCACTCCATACAATCTGCAATCCTCTAAATTCACCAATCTTGATATGTTCGAGACATGTCCATCAGAAAAATACAGACTTTTAAGTCATTAGAAGACAAGTAATTGTGCAGTCTTGTCTAAGGCAAAGCTGGTTTTGGGCTTTGTGACCCGTGACCCAACATAAACCAACTTGATATTTTTATGGTGACAAAACAAAGCTATATCCATTCTATCTTTGATGTTGTCCTTTGTTGTCTCCTTCACGTCTATAATCGTGTTTAAATTTTATCAAACATGTTCTTTTCTATATGCATGACATCAAAGTTATGGCAGAGAAGATTGATCTTCTAATAAGAGAAGATCCCAAAAAATATTTCACTTTACCCATTTCTGGGTCAAACCAAAACCAAGAAACTTCTGCTTACCAAATTGAAATCTAAACACAATATCACCGTACTCTAACACCACATCATACAATTCTTCACCCGAAAAAAGGGACGGTGCAACATCCTTTTTAACTTTACCAACAAAGAAGTCATTTATGTTCTTTCTGAACTTGTTGTCCATTAGCAACAACTGTCAGTGGTAGTAAAAAAAAGACATTTTATCGTCGTTTGTTAGCGTGAATGCCTTGTTATTTTCCATATAGTATGGACATGCTAGTTTTCCATATGTGCTCTAACCAGAAACCATTCCATAAACTAGAAAATCATTGATAATCAACATCAAAGTTGTCTTCATTAGAAAATTTTGTTTCCTCGATACATCACAAGTCAAAGCCCTGAATGACCACAACTGCTTTAACTCATCAATCAACGATCAAAGATAAACATCTATATTCTGACCCAGATTCTTAAGATCAAGTATGATTGGAGATAAAAACATGAACTCTAGCCTTATACACATCCTCGGTGACAAGTTGTAAACCGTGAGTGTCACCGGCCAACAAGAAAAAAGAGCAGCAAATGACCTAAATTGATTGAATTCGTCTGATCATAACCCAAGACACACATTACTTGCTCAACTGAAACTTAAGGATGCACACTATTAAAATGTTTTCAAGCTTCACCATTAGAAGGGTGCACCATCACTCCATTTACCGCATCATATAATTGGTGCCATGTTAGCAGTCTTTGGTGACATGAATAACCTCTACAATCTAGGTGTGATTGAAAAATATCTAAATTTTCTGTATGCGACAAGAGTCCTTCTCCTGTTAGTCATGGGTTTATAATGAGAATGCCCACATGTTTTGCACTCAATCAACTCTGCATTTTAAAGGTAGTACAATATGCAGAAGTTTGAACACATGTCAGACTGAGGAGTTTCATCATAGACTTAGCAACTTAGAAGTTCTCTTTCAGTCTATTCCCTTCAAGTAAAATGTTTTTCACTTATTCAACCATTCTGTCATAACCAGCCTCACTCAACCCATGATCTGACTTGATAGTGAACACCTATGCAACGGCCAATAATTTGTTGTGATTTATGTAACCATCCCATAATGGTTCGTCAGAATGTTTTAAAATATCAAAAAACCTGGTTGTGTTTGCATTAGGTTCTTCATCTACGATTGAACATTAACCGGTGTGACCCTGATTCATTCACATTAAATCCATAACCATATTCCTATAAGGATTTCTATTGTCATCTACAACTCCATGAACATTGCTTGAACTAGAAGTTGACCCAACCATCTTTTCTATCATAGTATCGTGAAGAACATATGGTTCTCCATGTGCATAGTGACACGATCAAAAGATTGATGTCTTATCCCAAGTGCAGGAGTGTCGAAGTAATAAATAACCCGACAAGACCAGGGTCGAACCACAGGGAGGTGAACTATATAAATTACAAATAATATATATATTTAATAAAACAAAGAGTTTATGAGAATTTTAAGGGATATTAATGTAAGGATTAAACAAGGATAAAACAATTGTCAAGGTTGGAGGATCCACTAATGGTATTTCAAATAAGTATAGCATAAACTCTTTTTATTACTCAACTAGAAACCACACACAAAGGAGGTTCCAATCGGATTATAAATTGTTAACATGATTACATTAGTTATCTTATTTGAATAATGTTAATATTTATAAATGTTGTCAGTTATTCATGATGATAATTTATGTTAACAACAAATCAAGTTCCTTTCATAGCACAAATGTCGATTAAACCATACAGTAGGCTATAAAAGGGTCAAGCATTTATTGTACCAATGGTTATACAACATAAATCTAGATTAACCATTTAACAAGCAAAGTATTAAGAGTGAATAAGATAACAAATACAAAACATGTTAGTATCAAACATTAAAGTCCATGTTGAGTTTACACTATACTTATTCTTACACCATTAGTGTAACCTTTTCACCCTGACATAATAAACTTAACTAAACATAATGAAAGAGAGAAACATAAATAAACAAGATAAGAACATAAATAAGATATAAGTTAACTAAGTAAAGGAAAGAAAATGATAAGCATAAATAAGAGATTAATATAACATAAAATAAAACTTGAACATTACAAAATACAAAGAAAGAAAGCAAGAATATGATCTTGATCTGAAAACCAAGATGTCTAAATGTATGGAAAATGCCTCCTTTTATAGGATAAAATTCGAAACTATTGATTTGATGACTAATTGTTGAGTGGGTGGCCACCTCTTTGACTTGGTGACAACCCTTATCTTCTTGTCTGAACAAAATGCCATTGATAACATCAGAATTTGAATAGATAGCCTTCATGAAAGTTTTGGAAAATTGTCTCAGCTTTCCAACAAAACAAGAATGAGCTCATTTGGACTTCTAGAACTCGAGATATAGGCTGAACACTGAGCAATGTCTGGGCTACAGAACAGATTTCGACGTCTCTTTTGTTGCTACAATTTGAACTTGAAAACGGCCATTTTGAATCTTGGACTCTTCATGAAATTTTTAGGCCTATGTCTTAGATTTCCATACATGTTCTACAACTCCAGTTATGATCCAATAATCGAATGATGTTCCAGTTTGAATTGAACCAGCATCTCTTCTTTAAGCTTAGCCCTCTCTTTGTCTTCTCAATTTCAATAATTAAACACATCAATCAATTCTTTAAATTGTGAGATATGCCTACATTCAAAATGAACATTTACCATAAATTAAAGATATCTTATGTTATCAGACTTGTTATTATAAAACATGATCAAGTTAGGGAATTTAATGATACTTTAAGTGCAATATGATGATATAAAACCTTAATGAAAACGCACTTTTGAGTACTAATCACATACTAACACAGGTATTTCCCTATGAGCCCTTTCTGTAGAAGATGCATCATTACAACATATGGATTGAGAAACTTTTTATTTTTACACCTCTTGCATGAATATTGAATACCCCCTTCACTAATATTTCTTGGATTAGATAGTGTGTAATTAATAAAACCCTAAACCTCATTACAATACTCCATCCTCTACAACCCTTGGGGTGAATCTCTATGCATCCATGAACGATCATCCATTACTTGTATCAAATCTATATAAAATAACGATGACAACATGTATTAATTAACTACGTTAACTAAATAAATTTGAAAAAATATTTATTTAGCTCAAACTTATTTAATCTATTTTAGTAGTACTCTTAATTCATTATCAATTATGTATATAAAATCAAATTTCTACACATTTACCAAAAATTTCAACTCGGCAATAAAATTAACAAAATATAAAACACGTCATTAAATAAACCATTATTTATTTCATTACAAAACACCCAAGTCAAAATTTTGATGTAATTTTTATTAATTTACAAACAAATATAATTTTACAAAATCTAAAATAAACACTAATATGTACAAATCATAAATCCATACAACAAATTTATGTGAGAAAAAACAATAAAACAAGTAAACACCCAAACAAAATACATATACTGCAAAAATATACAAAAAAAAATAACATTTTAAAATTGAGTTTTAATAAAATAAAAAAAAAGGTAGATTTGCTTACTTAAAGTGGAAAATCCTCAATAAAATTTGAATCAAAACAAGGATGCTGATAAACTAAGTGTTGTGGTGACCAGATTTGTTGTGGGAGGTTGAATTGTGTTGATTTTAAGGGTGGTTGTTTGTTGCAGAAAAAAATTCATAAGGAAGAAGGATAAATGGTGGAAGGGGAGAGGAGGGTCAATCGCTAGGTCATAAATTAAATATTACCGACGGCATTAGCGATGTAATTATTCAGTCACTAACTCTGCTAGTAAAAGTGTCATGTCATCGTACGATTTGCTTTTTTTAATCCCACTATAATACCCTCCGTAATTCCCTTGATATATACCGAGAAAATGTTACCGTCAGGATAATTATGTCAGTAATGTTGTCTGTAAAAGTTACACATCATCGTACTGTTTTAATTTTTTTTCATTACTTATTTTCTCACTGATATTCCCTCGGTATATACTAAGTTAATCTTTATGTCGGTGTTTACCGATGGATACAGGGATGCAAAATTATATCGGTAAAGGTCATCGTAATATACCGAAGGAAACATTCTATCGGTATTTCTGTTTGTATTTGCCAATTTTCTGGTAGTGTAAGTAACTTGTAAAATAGGTTGTCAAATGTAAGCACCATACTAGATAAGATAGCCATTGTACTAGCTATTAGTGAGATAGGAAAGCATTGGCGAGACAAATAGGTGTCGTAATAGCCATTAAAGAGATAGATAGGTGAACATAAATCTGGACAATCTTTATTTATGGCATGATAAATTAGGAAAGGGGTACATTGCATAAATCCTAGTTATCTTGACACAAATTAGGGGTTATAAGGTTCATATGAACAATATTTGTTTCTCTATACTAGATCTTTCATCAATCCATAGTGAAGATCCTTATAAAATAGAATATTTTTCCAAATATCAACATTCATTTTTAGAAAAATTATGTTGAGCACCCCAAGGTTTGGTTTTTCTTCACTTTGAAAAAATGTTTTAAATATTCACTTTCTATCATGTAATTTGATGGAAGGTAGTGTTTTACATCCTCAGAAGTTGACGCTAGAAAAAAGTCAATAAAAAATATGTATTTATTTACAAGAGTTCCATTAGATTTGTAACAAAGACTAAAGAACCCTTGAAGGTTAAAAATAACTAAAATGCCACTAAAGTCGTTGGATAATTTTAAAAACAACTGAAATTATTATGTAATTTTATTCACAAATACAATAATAGATATTTTGACTTACAAAAATCATAAGGTTACAACTCTTCTTGACTATATACACAAAAATTTATTTACAAAACTTTTAGCAGACATTATAAGTTCTTATCCAATATAGAAGGCCAAATATTTAGGATTGGGTCATTTCAGAAAAGGTACTACTTGTAAAACACATAAGATCACCAAAATCATCATAAATAATTGTACCTTTATGGTTACTAATATTTGCCAAAACTAAACAAGAAATCCTTAGATATTTAACTCCTTTAGAAGCACATCAAATTCTTTGACAAATTCTTAGTTTAATACACTCTTTTTAATAACAAATAAACTATAATTATTCTGCTCACAATGCTTATTGATTAAGATTTCATTTATTAACTCATCTCAAAAATTCATCATTTGTACTTTAAATAAATCATATCTATTGTATCATTACAACCATCACCATTCATATTTTGATAGAAACTCTTTCATATAAGCATCTCGACTATTCTTTGTTCGTAGCACAAACTAATTTGTCTTTATCAATCTATTAAATACCCTCATCTTGTTATGTACATCACTTTTATTCAATGTTTACAATACCTACGTTAACCTACTTATAAGTTTATTAATCTCATTTTATACCTTAAACTTGTACTTTACTTTAACTCTAGTTTTATTAACTCATTCTATATATTTACACATACTTTAATACGATAATGGATCTATTAACCCAATTTATCATATTTATTCATGCTTTATTTTGATTAAGAGTTCTTAAACTCCATTCAACACCCTAAACTCCTGGTTTAGTTTGATTATGGGTCCATCAACCCATCTAGTACATTTACTTAGACTTTGCATTTGCTATATTCATTAATTTACCCTTACCACATCAATATCCATTTTTTTCAATTAATAATGGTTTCATCAAACCATTTAGTATCCTCACATTCCTTGATACTGCCCTGGTTCACCAACTACCTTTTTTTTTTAACACCTATTACGTTGTTTTCGACCAACTATATGTTTTTTAATCCATTTTGACTCACATGGTCTCATTTATAGCTTATAAATAGAAATATTCATTCTCAACATCAATCCTACCAAATATGGCTCATCTTTATTATTTTAAAATCTTAAATATTCCTCAAACCTATTTATAAGTCATTCATATATTTTCCGATCTTAATATTCCTTAAGCCCATTTATGCACATTTAAATTATCCATGATTACCAACTTTTTAATTATACATAACTAATACTTCAAAATATAATATCCCTTGTCGTTGTTGCCGGATTAACATTTAGTAAATTGGGCCAATAAGGTCTGACAAATTTCTTACCAACTGTAATTGCACCCAATTTATTGATTTCTTTGCAAGCTTTTCGTCTTAATCTTCTTCCTCCTTCTAAAATGTTTGTTTCTCTCTCTACATATCTCTCTCTCTCTCTCTCTCTATCGCCCCCCCTCTCTCTCGTATTTCTCTAATTGATCGTCGGCTATTATAAAAGAAAAGGGAAGAGAATTTTTTATATAATTTACAAAAAAGTCTCTTTTAGTCTTTTAACAATAATAATTTCAAAAAATCTTGATCGCAGAAGTTCTTGTACATAAACGTATTCTCATTTCATTCAGAACTATTTATACTTTTTTAGGACATTTTTTCCAATTGATTATTACCAATTTTTTCCCAAAATAAGTTTCTCTATTTTAGTTAAAATTTACAAGATTAGATACAGGATTTATACCAATAGTTGGCACTGCTCGCGTGTAAATTCATAAATTCATTTACTTGAAGTTTCTTTATATTTTTCTCTAAGGATTTTCACCCAACTCAAGAGTTTTCTTTTTAATAATATATTACTTGGTTGGAATTTATTTGATTTATTAGGGTGTTCTCCATATTGATTTAATAATTCAAAATCGAGGGTGTTACAAGAATTGTAGTCAGAATATCAAAAATTGAATCTTGTAAAAACAAGATATTTTATAGATGCGATGATAAGTCAATCAAAAATACCTTCATTGACTGGTGCAAACTTATGAATGAAATTTAATTAACAACTAGTAGGATGAGGGTGCTAATGATGTTGACCAAATAGTAGATGAAGTGAAGAAATAGAAAGACAAATTACATAGAGTTTGGATCAAGGACCGTAATATAGAAGCTAACTTAGCAAGTATAAAATTATTTGTAGTAACTAATTTAGTGTGTGCAATGTTAATGTTTGTAACAACTATATTATTTGTATTAAAGAAATGAAACATGGTGAATTCTAGTCCTTAGTATAGTCAAAATGTAAGAAAAATCATATCAATCATATCAAAAGCATGCTTTTTTAAATAGCATGTACACAACAACAAGCATGCAAACAACTAGCATGCACACAACAAGCATCCATAAATAGTTTAAATTGTCATGATACCTAACATAAAAAACACAATGACCCACAATATGATAATCATTCATATAAATAACAGTAAGATAGCATTCAAAAGTCATCAATCTTCAGTACATCTTCAATCATAGTAACTTCTTTAGGTATATTATTAAGAACTAGCTTTAGCACCATAAACATGTATATTGTAAAAAATAATATTGATTAGTAATTGTAAATTGTTTCATTCGACCTATAAAAACATGATGCATGTTTAGGAAAATCACTTGTGTTTTAGTTAAGTGTTGAGAGGAGGATGTACCAACATCACCTCTACCTCCTTTATTTCCTCTTAAAACTCTTTAGTCTTTGTTTAAACATCTAACAGGAACATTGAACCTTCTCCCAATAACGTTGGATCCTCTTGATCCCCTACTAGAACTACCAGATTCCCTCCCAACATAACTAGTATGTGCACAATAACAAGCACGTAAACAACCAACATGCACTCAACAAGCATCCATAAATAGTTTAAATTGTCATGATACTTAACATAAATAACACAATGACCCATAATGTGATATCCATTCATATAAATAAAAGTAATGTAGCATTCAAAAGTCACCAATATTCAGTACATCTTCAACCATAGTAGCTTCTTTGGGTAGATTATTGAGAACTAGCTCTAGCACCATAAACCTGTATATTGTAAAAACAATAATGATTAGTCATTGTAAATTGTTTCATTAAATCTATAAAAACAAAATGCATGTTTAGAAAAATCACTTGTGTTTAGGTTAAATGTTGAGAGGAGGATGTACCAACATCACTTCTACCACCTATGTCTCCTCTAATTCCTCTTAAAACTCTTTAGTCTTTGTTTCAGCCTCTAACAGGAACACTGAACATTCTCCCAATAGTGTTGGATCCTCTACCAAAATTATTAGATTCCCCTCCAATATAACTGGATCCTCTCGCAGCACCGCCACCAGCAATATGTTTAGCATTATCTCGTTAGCATGTCCTGGAATTATATCCTACTAGTTGTAAATGTTGCATCAAAGTATGGAAGACCTCTTCCTAGTTGTACAAGGTTAATCTTCTTCTTCTTTCCTTCATCTATTCTTGTTTGATTTACCCATACTCCTTTTAAGCTTTGAAGGTAAAAAATTACATTTTTTTTTAGGATCAAGATCAACTTCTAGTAATGGGTGCATCATCTCAAAGTATGATTTTCTAAATGTATCCACATTGCAATACTCGCTACATAATTCTTCTAACTTAATTATTTTGTAATTAACACAATGGACAACATGTAAGAATGAAATACCAGTCATTGCTTATTCTCTATATGAACACTATTTTTTCCCCAAATCAACATGTAGTCTCATTTAGCCCTTACAGACTTATTATTCATCACAAATAACTGCAATCATTCTCATGTTCCTTCCGTTTTAAACATATATATCCAACTTTTTCTTAACATGAGGTGTGGTCTTTTTCAAATTGATCAAAACTATCATGAAACCTAGCCTTGAGTTTCAATCTAATCTTCTCTAGTAACCAAAGAATTAACATATTCTTGTATTTTCTGATCTATATATTGAATGACTCGGGCAAGTTATTAGTCATATTATCAACATTAACTTAAGGGTCAAACATGTGTCTTACCCAAGTCTCAGTAGGGATGTTCTTCAATCCATTGACAACTCCAGTGTCCACATCCCTAATGTCTCTCATATAAGTATTGTAATTGAGATTCGTGTAAGCTTTTGATGCACCCCAAAAGTCCATTTTTAATTCTAATCCATGAAAGTCTTTCTTTTTTAAGATGGCATGAATATGCCTTAAACAATGCATATATATTGCCTCTAGGAATACCTCGGCAACAACTTCAGGTAACTCTGGAAATTAAATTATGACAGATAGATAATACAATTCTAAAATAAATACAAGTTTAGAAAAGATAAAAATTCTAATACAAATAAATTATGATAGTAAAATTTACCTTTTGCATCTACACATATTATCGCATTTTCCTACCTCAAATTTCATATTTAACACATAACCCTATATTTCCATAATACCAATTCACATTCCAGTATTTATACAATTTTGTCACATTTCTAAAGTCCATTAAACCCTTTGGGTCTTCAATCTTCCTCATTGATTTATTAACATCAATTTCTTCATAACATACCACTTTTAACACAATTACTATCCCAGCTTCAAAAACCTGCAACATTTTCCCCAATTAAGGCTAGCCACTCCATGGGCTTAAATCCATGGTTAGCCTTGAATTTACTTCTGATTTTGTTCTATATTTAGACTATCTACCATACAATTATCCAATAATTTACCAAAATAATTAATTTTCCACACACGCCATTCATGGCTCTAAACTCACACAATTCTAGATGCAATTCACCCAAATTAAACATCTTCCATGTTATTTTCATAATCCAACATCAATAATAACCAACTCAATCATTATTTCAATACAAAAAATCACAAACCCTAACTTCACAACTTTAGGGTTCACTTCTCAACATTAAATTTAAGAAGTGCAATTACATCTATTTAAATATATTACCTCTTGTAATCAACCCAAATGGATGGGTTTCAAGTGACCAATTCTACTAATTTTCCTCTCCTCCTTCAAATTACAATCTTTCTCTTTCTAACACATAAACCTTATCATCTCTCTTTAAATCCATACTAGTTTGGCTTAGTTTCTTTGTGTAGAATCATTTGTTTTGGACTTAGGATGGCTTAGGTTTAGGAGAAAAGGAAGAAGGAAAAAAAAAATATTTTCTTCTCTCTTTTCTTCCTTTAATGACTAGTGGCTTCCTTAAAAGGAGGAGGAGATATTTTCCTCCAAATTACAAAAATGCCACTATCTTAATTCCCTTGTATATATATTTCCATCAAATCCCTTCCATCGATATTTTTTATGCACCAAATCTTTTATTATTTCATATGATTTTATCTTAGCTGTCTCGAGATTTTTCATCACTGGTCATAATAAAATTTTCTCTATTTTTTATTAATTTTTAGTTGCAAATTACATTGTTATGCATAAGGTTCACATCGACCGTTAATATTTTCGCACACAATATTATTCTTTATTTTATAAATAACCAAGGACTTTTACAACTACTCAACACTAAAAGTTTTCATTTAATTTTATTATTGTTATTTTCTAGTTGGGGATTTTACACAATTTATCACATGGCTAACATTTCACGTATCGATTTATTAATTTATTTTGTTCGAGATTTGAATTAATTTATTGAGGTTTTTCACCTCTAATCATAAAAAAATTCTCTTAATTTATTATTTTTTGGTTGAGGATTACCCTATTTAACATTGGTTTATAATTTTGGGTCGGGGGTTTACAGGCCATAACCTGTCAAATTAATATACTAACACATCCAAGTTGACAATCACATGGAAGTTTGTGGTTTCATGAGTCTTACCCTAGCAAATGGCCATTGAGATATCGTTACTCCCTCATTTAACCTAAAACAAAGGTGTGTGCTCTAGGTGTTATTATGTATATGTGATGGCATGAATCCATATACAGTATAAAAATTATATAATAAAGTATGAATTCTAAGAAAACGTGTAAATTAAAGCAAATTAAACAATAAGAACAACAAGGACATTAATGATAAAAGATAAGAAAGCAAAGCTTAGTCCTAAATATCCTTTGTGGAGTCATCATTTTGTCACACCTAACATCACAGTGACCACTCTATTTTTCCCATGAACAAGGAAAGGCTTTTTGTTATAGATGAGGAAAAGGTTTTATGTTAAAAAAGAGTCACCATAGAAAACCCTAACTAGTATTATAGTCATTAGAAAACCCTAACTAGTATGTAGAGCTCTAAGGTAAAGGATTGGTTACTCTTAAGGGAAGACATTATCACCCTAAAACATTCTACCTAAGGTAAGCTATATTGTTACTCTTGCCTTTTAATCCTAATATAGTCTATTATGACTAATCTTCCAGTATTCTATCTATAGGGGTGATATTGTGTCTACTGCAATAAGTTAAACCATGGATGGATATGTCAGCTCAAGTCTAACCATTCTAGAATATACCTGATAAGACATATACCAACATATAAGACACCACAACAACAACCCAACCTAGGCATGATAGTCTTTAATACACCAATTACCTTATACATACAAAACAACCACATTTATATGGCCCCATATCCATGTTATCTTAATACCCTACAAGCTATTTTACAACAAGGGGACCTCTATCCCCTTGCACAAGAATC
>Ga0307515_10009762_pt1 | contig 18495 bp, 28 predicted proteins | sample 17_EM_MG_FD_194513 | JGI IMG/M metagenome (GOLD analysis project Ga0307515, IMG submission 194513) | Populus trichocarpa ectomycorrhiza microbial communities from riparian zone in the Pacific Northwest, United States - 17_EM | ecosystem: Host-associated > Plants > Roots > Unclassified | place...
GAGTGTAGCGCGTCCCATGCCTAGTTTGGTGGCGAAGACTTGGAGAGCGACCTCAGTTGGGTCGCCGGTACTCATCCAACGGCCTTCCCGGTTCTTGTTGATACTGTATATTCATGTGGATTAGATCCATTGAGCCCCCTTTGACACCACGATAGAACTCACGTAGCTACATTGCACATCGAGGCGACGTGAATAGTCTCCTTGAAGCTCTCATCCAAAGCAAATGTATCAATGACTACTCGGTCCCTGTCGGGGAAGTCTTCAAAGACCCTGCCTTCGGGGTTAAGAGCCTCATTGGATGATTCGGCGGTGAAATTCCTCTCTGGTCCGGAAGCGGAGGGGACCCAGGCTTTGCGGACAATCATCTTACCCTGAGTCAAAGTGCCAGTCTTGTCGGAACAAATGTCCCTGCAACCCAAGTCAGAATACAGACTATGCACGGTCAACCAAAAGAACGTACGTGACGCCACCGAGGGCTTCAAGAGCGTTGAGGCGACGAACAATAACGCTGTTCTTCGCCATTCGGCTGGTACCAGCGGACACGGTGATGGTCAGAACAGCAATAAGACCCTCCGGGATGACGGAGATGGCAAGAGCGATGGCGTAGATGGCGACCTCTTCGTTAACACGGAACCGGGCAGCGCCAAACACGATGATTGCGAGACTACAAATACGTCAAGGTCGCCCAAACAAATCCCTGAGGCAAAATTTACACTCACATAACAGCCGTCTATTCGAACGTCCGTAAGATGATCGAGTTTTTGAGGGGTTGGGGGTAAGGAACTCACTAGGAACAGGATGTATGCAAGCTTGCTCAATCTATTGATGGTTATTCATCGGGTCAGTGCGTAATCAAAGTAGGCGAATCGCTCTGGACATACTTGATCTGCAATGGGGTGCCAGTACGGAGGCCTAGCCAGAGCATGAGTTTCTCGTAAATCCTCGACCACAGCGGGAGTTTGTTTCCGTCATCGTCTCTCTTCTCCTGCTTCCTCTTGCTGTTCATGGCCAAAGCAATAGCGCCAACTTGAGTTCCCATACCGGTAGCAACGACGATACCGCTACCGCGGCCCTTGCTGACATTGGTGGAGGCGTAGACAAGATTAACACGATCACCAACACCGATGGGGATGAGATCTCCGTCGGGGCCGGGGCGGCTGGCAAGGGTATCCGTGGTCTTGGCGACTGGTAAAGCTTCGCCGGTCAAGAGAGCTTCGTCGATTTCGAGGTTTGCAACACTGAACAAACGAATATCGGCAGGGACGACGTCTCCGGGTTTGACCATAACGATGTCACCGGGTACCACATGGCGAGCAGCAATGTATTTGGGTTCACCGCCGCGAATAACCAGAGCAGTGGGTGATGAGAGCGAACGAAGGGAATCCATGGTTTTCTCGGCTCTGTACTCCTACAAAATACGTGTTTAGGACCGGTGGGAACACCTTACGAAGTAACGAACTTGGAAGAAGCCGACGGTGATGTTGAGAACGATGACCGCGGTGATAGTAGCACCTTCGATCCAGTCTTGGACACCGTAAGACAAGGCCATAGCGGCGACCAATACGAGGGTGAGAGCATTAGCTGTTTGGGTCGGTGGTATGAGTAAATCGATTCAGCCACTGATCCGCAATGACATACCCATCTGGCGGATCAACACCTTAATGGCAGAAACCCCTTCTCCACCCTCTAAAGCGTTCTCTCCATATCTGAGAAGATATAAGGACTCGGATCTCTGCAGGAATGTGGAAAGCGATCAGAGGACGTACTCCTCTAAACGGCTTTGAGCCTCAGTGTCGGTCAACCCATCTTGAGTATTGGCCTTGAGCTTTTTGGCGATGACTTCGTGGTCTAAGAGGTGAGCGCGCTCATTAAGAGCGGCGGTAGGGTGTGCTTGAGGCTGGGCCCTGCCCTTGCCCTTCTCGATAGTCGATGACCGAGTGTAAGTCCGGCCAACCCTCGTCCTACGCCAGAATGTCATATTCGTGAGTAGAGTGCGGTAGAGTGGAAGTTGTAGTCAATGAGAGTTGTAGTGATCAGATTGAGCGCAGACTGGATGATAGTCGTGAAAGAACACTGGGGTCCTATGTAAGCAAAGGTCTTGAGCCGAGCTATTTAAAACATCGAACGTCGCTTTGCCAAGAGGGCTCCAAAACTGCCCAGCCCCAGGAGCTCCCGCCAAGTAGCACGACATACAAGGAGCGGGTAAACCTTACTCAGCGTTCGGAGATACACGGGCGTACATTACATACGTCCGTTCGTCAGAACGGACTGGTACCTGGCTAGAGTCCAGAAAAATACCACCTGCCACTTCTTCCGTTGAGGTTCGACCGTCGATTGCGATATTTTCGGCGTGTCATTCCGTCGGGAAAACGGCCAACGGACGACACCCAAGAGTCTGAGGTTGGATATGGGAAACCAAGGCAGTGAGGCGCCATAAGATCCGAGACGGCGTCTGGATTCGCGTGGCAGGTGAGGTACCTAACGTGTACTGACCGCCAGGGATATGAAAAGGGACCCTCGGGCCACTAAGGAAAGTGTATTCGACATGGTGAAAATCCGACGCCAAGGATCTAACGAAATGGCCAAGGATAGGAGACCTGAGTGCGTATTGGTCTCGGTAGGGCATCCACCCTTGGAACGGACGAGAATGACTCCGACAGTGCCAGGATGATCTGGCGTGGGAACGGCAGCGGCTCTTGATTACGTCACATGGTCACCTGATAAGATCCTCCACTCTCAGCTGTCTCTGCACGTCCCTTGCAGTCGTTTCGAAACTCCTTCCGGTCTTTCCCCGCAACGAGAGATACATGGTTAGATTTACCTCGGCTCACGGTAAACGACCCTTCAACCACACACGCCCACACGCCGCGGGGGGAAAAATCTAGGGGACAGGGTTATCACGGGTGCCCGTTTATGTGTGTGCGTTTCCAACTCAAGATTACGGGCAGTCGCCAACTTACATATAACATTGTCTTTTTCCCACCCCTCCTTTGTACTCTTCGTGCTGGGTATTATTCACCCTTGCATAGCGAGGCACTGTTAATACTGTATTTGGAGATTGGGTTATGGACTTCTCCCCCTTTTGTATGCAGCTGTTCCCGTTGACCAGACTGGGAGTATCTGAAGGGAAGAGACAGGTGGGTATTAATCGTGGTAAATAAAAGCAGGTTGCGATGTACGCAAAAATAAACTACAACCTTGTTCTTAAAGGTGAAGACGAACAAAGCATCGACTGAAGAATTTATGCCCAGTCCCCCAGGCGCCAGGCCGGGGACTGTGTAAGGGGACGGGATAAGGTGGGCGCCGTCGGACGCGCTCAAAACAAACACGGAATAAACTTGTACGGGACCTTGTGAACCCACTCCTCCCACTCGTCCCCAAACTCCTTCCGCAAAACCTGGTCCTCAACCTTCGCCCTATCCACGAGTACGTATGAACCGCGCGCGGCTACCAGCGCCAACACGACCATCAATATCTTCGTCGAATCCACCCCAAGGTAATCGTACAACGCACTCCCCGGCGCAGTGGTCGTCAACAACACTCCCGCGAAGATGAATGGAAGGGCGGTGTAGGATGGGTGCCGGCAGTATGCGTATATTCCGTGCGTGACCAGCTTGTGGTCGGGTAGGATGGCTAACTGGTAGGTGAATTGCTTTCCCATCGTTCGGAACGCGATGAAACGAAATGCGGTGGAGGCGGTGGTGAGTATGCACCCGATCATCAACTGTGTATTGATCTTCCGGGCGGCCGTGGTGTGACCGATGGGCATGATGCGCGAGAACAGGTCGAGTGCGTGGATTGTGTCGAGCGTGCTCATGCATACCACCCACGTCAAGAAGAGGTACCCGAAATAGGAGACGGTGAACTTCGCGATAGCCGCCTTGTAGTCGAACCGGGGCGACGCGGCGGCCAAGAGGCTCCCGTAGTTGGAGGCTGTCAACGAATCGTTGAACTTCTCTTGAAATTTTTTGGAGGGTTTTGGCTGAGGAGGCAACATAGAGAGGCATACTCCTGTAGCCGAGATGCAGAGCCAGGTGGACTTTACGACTGCCTCTGGTGAGAGGTGCATGGTGTGGATAGAATCGGGGGTAGTGAGCATCCTATTTCCAGGGAGCTTTTATACGGCCGGCAGACGACCAAAACCAGCAGATCCCTGGCATGTGCGTTATCCCAGTGAGCCGATAGGACGGCTTGCACGGTTACAAGACGTCCTGGTTCTCGGTTTTCGGCGTTCCGGCATGGACAATGTGATCACATGGCTACATGACGGTGGACTTGTCCGAGAAAATAGGATGATAGATGAGGCAGAACAAAATAATGCGTTGAGAATTTGTAAGCGCCACACACGCGTGATCTTCGATCCAAGATCGACATCGCCCTCATCGGCGCGCGGCAGAATCGCGATGAAGACAGATAAAGCTCAGAGTCTCAGATGTAATAGCTTAATTGCCTGAAACAGCAGCCACAGGGTGTTTAGATGACCTATGTACTCGAGAACTAACAGACCAAGGACCACGGCGTATTATATGGACGGTAAATCACATTTTGGCGCTACAGATCATCTGTAGATAAGAGAAAAGGGGCTATTCGGTAACTCGTGGTTGACCCACTCCCCCAGAGAACGTTACCAGAAAATGAATCCGCGTGATCATAGCCGATTATAACAAAAGAGACCAGTGGGACTCTGCCAGCACCTCCGATTGTGATTGATTATAGCCAGACCATAACCTCAGATTTTTCCGACAGTTGCCCGGAAAGCTCGGTAAGTAAAGATTCGCGAGGGGTCAGACAAAGCACTGCCATCACAAGGAGTGCAAGCATCCTTTGGCCACCCACTCACGCGGGTAGGGTGTCGAAGAGACCCACAGACCACCCTCCTCTAGACTTTAGGCTGGATTACAGTCTACCACCGATGACCAGGTAGGAGCGTGTCTCGAAAGAGAGGCCCATTGCAAAGAACGCATAGGATGAGGACGAACATGATGATGTCGGAAGCGGAAGGAGAAATTATCCATTTGGAACCCCCCTGATTGACGCTGCGGGATTAGCAATGCACGTGTCTGTGAATGACAATGACAGCTGTTCGTTTTGCGTCCAGATAGAGTTCTAGATCGGTTTTCGCGGAACGACTCCGGTTTCATCAGCAACACCTCCACTTCGGGTAGCGCCACCCGAGCTTAACCGAGGCTTCTGACATCGGCTGGGAGCAGAGGAGGCCTCAACTTTGTGCCTCTTCGACGCAAAATCGGATAGAATTTGCTGAGCTGTCGGGTCGGGTCGGGTCGGGTACCGCTACGCATGTGTCTTGTTGGTTATTTTCGGTGGCACCTGGGCCCGGCACCGGAGTCAGGTCCCTTAGGTACAACCTATTGACACCTCCAGCATCAACCGTGAGTCGTTGGCGACCCAGCAGACCGAAAATTGAATGGGGAGACCGAGTTCCCAACCTGCTTGAGGCCAATGGGCGGGCCGACCGGCGCCACGGTGCAGGATTACCGGACCCAATGTCATCAAAAAGTGCACGACTGTACTGCGCGGCGGGTTGGCCATCGGCAAGATTGTGAATTTGCTTTTTCGTGCTCGGACAATCGGAGAAAGGTACAAAAAGCGCACGATCGTATCGATCAGTACCGAGCCAGGTGGCAGAAACCCGGGTAGCTTCATAGTCTTTTTTTTTCATTTCGCCAACGATCGCAAATTTACGGTCTTCTCGATAGCCAACCCGCTGCGCAGTGCGGTCGTGCACTTTTTGATGACATTGGGTCCGGTAATCTTGCATCGTGGTGTCGGTCGGCCCGTCCATTGGTCTCAAGCAGGTTAGATGCCGAACGGAAGTGAAAAAAAAAAAAAAATATATATATATATATACATTCGCCGGGGCACGCCGAGTGGAGGTACAGAGAACTAAACCGCGTGTGCGTGAAACACGGTTAGTGTATACCCTAGAGCAGGATGCAGGATGCAGTCCCAAGGGGTAACAAATGGCCGGTGGTTGGGGGATTTGAGCCGGGGATTTGAGCTCTTCAAGGTACTGGTGGCCGTGAACTCGAGCGTAATGAGCATGAGAGGGGAGGGGTGTAATTGTCCGGGGAGTGTCCAGGTCGTAGAACCACACAGCTAGCGTTGGATGTGATTAAAGTTCAAGCTGCGACCCCCACGCCACCACTTCACATGCTATTCGTATCCCTCCAGAACTTTCCTACATAAGAATGTTTGGCGCCGTTTGGCAACTTCGAACTTCTGTGTTTGGTACCCGACGAGGGCCCCTTTCTGATATTTAACAGCGGGTTTCTTTTCAACAACACGTTTCCTGCAGGACACAGTTCCGATTTGTTGTTTAGTTTTGATGGCACTGGGACCCGTCATACTACCCTCTGATCGCATTCAGGTCCGACACCCCAGCATTGGGGCCTCGGCCGTCTCACCCATTCGCCCTCACAAAAATCAATGACACACCCCCGGCACACGTCGTGACTCGTTGATGACCCTGTAGACGAAAAACCGAACGACAACCAGCCTGTTTGAGGCGAATGAGTGAGCCGGCCGAGGCCCCAATGCTGGGGTGTCGGACCTGAATGAGTTGCATTCTCATTTTGTAGGAGATGAATCCGATGAAACCCGCTATATTCCACTTTTTCACCGATCGGGCGCGGAGAGCGTGAGAAATGCACACTGCATGCGGTTCCCCGGAAGCGTACAGATATTCCGTGGAAAACCATAACCGGAACGAGAAACGATCGGGGCCACACGGAACATCCAGAGACCCCCGATAGATTTTTATACCCACAGCCTATAGGTTTGAAGCTTTATCCGCTGCGTCGGGTCAGGTACGTCACGCAAACAACCGCATAGCAATGCGGCCATCTACGTAGCGAGGACAACAACGATTATCTATAGCCACCATCCCACTGAAAATACCTTGTGGGGAAAAGATAGTCCACAATCTCGGTCCGCTATGAGTCCGTGAGGTTTACGGTATGCTGCATCCGACCCACGATCTGCCCCTGGTGCTGGTGGTTGTCCTTGGGCCTCGAGCAGCAGAAGGCCACATCGATACCCTCTGACTTCAACCCCCCTTTGCCAAGGCAACCTAGGTACGCAGGTGGTCATGCATCCGCCTTAGGAGCCCCCACCTCTGCAGTACAAGGATCTCAGTAGCTGAGATTCGCAACCCGAGATAACGGAGGGTCCCTTATCTCCCATAAACGAAGTCCATAAAAATTCGCTTAGATACCACTACAACCTTACGGATCGAACAGTCACCGCCGGTCACCCCGGGCATGTCAAAACATTCTCCCAATGACAAAATGGGTCGTTAGCGTAGGATACAACATCTCGCGTTCCACAATTAGCAGCTGTCGGAGGTGGTGGGCTTGCCATGCAGAGGCACGAACGTTGATCAACCCCCGGCAAAGAGGAATCAAGCTGAGTCTGTCTTGATGCAAAAGCAAAGGCATGGGAATATCTCGCGCGTAATTTGAATTCGGCTTCACACCCTTGCCTTGAGTTGAACTTGGATCACATAAATTCACCGATGTGCCCAGTCGAGGGGGAGCGGAGAGCTTATGTTGATGGCGGTGTATGCGATAAAAAGGCAGCTACCTTTGGTTATAACGAACGGAAAATCTACAGCCGCTGGCCCGCGGCTCGGGTTTCGATAAGCCCCTTTTCATAGAATAATGATACTCATCAACCCGCTCACCCGGCATCGGGGGATCGACCGGTTTATCCGGCATTTGACTCAAGTACACTGATCAAGAACCTGGTCTCCTCGTTCGATTTTCGGTCTGGAGAGTCGTCACAGCCGCTTGCAATTCGATAGCCCGCTTTCGAATTGCAAGCGGCTGCAACGACTCACAATCCATGCTGAGGTTATGCGGTTGGTTTTGTACTGGTGGCCTGACAACGGAGATTGGTTATGCCTAGCAAACCCGACCCCGGCATCGAGCCTGTGTCATTCCAGGATGCCCGCCATCAAAAAATAAATAGCGAATCCTCATTCTGTAGAAAACGGTCCAAAATGGTATATCGAAACGAAAACCGTAACGTTCGTCTTCCCCCTCGAGTCTCTGGTCGCGCGACTCATAACCAATCCATGGCGCCACGGCCGGCGACCAAAACTCAAACAGGAGAAGGTTGGACCATTTGAATCGAGAATGGAGAGCTCGCGTGAGCTTTTTTACATACATTTCATGTGTTTTGGGTTCATATCTACAATAGTCCAATGAGGTGCGAGAGCGGGCGATTCTTCTTCCGCCTTCACATCTTTGTCTTCAATGCAGTCTTGAGCGCTAAATCGATCCGAGTCAGCATTCAGGGATAAGGAGGGTACAAAAAGAGATCAATCGGCGAAAACGGGGTTGACATACAGTCGCAGGTGGCTTTGGCATCTCCGAACAACATCCTGGTGCTCGGCATGTAGAACAGTGGGTTAGGGACATCAGCTGCAGATTTGAGCAAGTTAGCGAGAAACACATGCATCGGAACGCTCGTCCCGATGGAGCGGGCTATCTTACCATATCCACTCGACATTCCTCTCTTCATCACAATAGTCTGTTTGCTCTGCCAAGCGTGCAGCACCGGCATCCCAGCGATTGGGGAGCCTTTCTCAAGAGCAATAGGGTTGACCGTGTCGTTCGCACCAATGACGAGCGTCAAATCGGTATCTTTGAAGTCATCGTTTATCTCCTCCATTTCCAGTACGACTATAACACCGGGTGAAAAGGCGCCAAGGATCCAATGCAACTCGGGTAACTCACTGTCGTAAGGAACAGAGGCCTCGGCCAAGAGGACATTGCACTGGCCTGGCATTCGTCCAGCAACCGGATGAATCGCAAACCTCACCTTCGTTCCCCTGGCTCTGAGTATCGCAACGATCTCTGCAATAGGGTATTGAGCTCCTGCGACGGCCATTCCGTACCCGACCACCTGTGGGATATCTTCAATACGACGGTTCAGGTATAAAGTAGTAACCTGGCTTACCAAGATGACGCTGTCAGCATTGGCGAGTGCATCAGCGGTCTCGTCGACTGTGATCTGAGTTACCGATCCCTCAATCTTGTAATCACTAGCCGTTTCCGAGGCAATTCCACCAAACAGAACGTTGCTCAGTGTTCGGTTCATTGCTACGCACTGGATCATACAATCCAACGGTTAGTCCAGGCCCGTTTTCGTTTGTAGTCTTGGGCTACGTACCATGATATACGACAGAATCGAACCACTGACACCGATAAGCGCGCCCACCGTCGTCAACAACGGATTGTCGAGCATGAAACCTTCAGCCACGAGGGCGAATCCAGAGTAGGCGTTCAAAACCGTGATGATGACAGCTGGGAAGCGCATTGCGTTATTTGGATCGGTTTCGAGTAGAAATCAACCGTGGGATATTACTCACGCATGTCTGCACCTCCGACAGCGGCGGTAGTCGTGTACCCAGAAATGAAAGATAACAACGCACTGGCACCGAGATATCCGGCAGCGACCAGTGGGACAGTAGGAGGAGCCGATAGGAAGGCGCCCATTGTCAATGCGTTCAATCCCATGATCCCGCCATTAACAAGATGCTTCCCCGGAAGCACGAGGGGTCTGGAAGATATGCGGCCCGAGAGTTTCAAGAAGGCAACGATGGATCCGGTGAATGTTATTCCGCCAACGAGAACGCCGAGATAGGCAGTGACGAGCTAAAGAATTCAGAAATCAACGAAAAGTTGATGGGAGAGAGCACTAGTAGGACCCATACGTGAAGCATTGACGCATGGCCAACTTCCGCCAACACGCTTCCAATAGAGGTAAGGACGGCAGCAAGACCGACAACGGAGTGCAGGGCTGTACAAACACGTAACAAGGTCAGTCCGTTGATCGTGCTAACCCGTGAAAGAAAACGGCTAACCGGCGACCATCTGAGGTAGTTCCGTGGCGGTAATCCTCCTCCCGATAATTGAACCAATCGACCCTCCTACTGCTGCCAACATGCCAAATTGCGCAAGGACGGCTGGTGGGAACCCGACGGCAGCCAAGGATGTAAGGAGACCCGAGCCAACGCCCAGCATGCCAAGCACATTCCCTTGTCTTGCAGTAGATTGAGAAGCAAGTCCAGAAAGGGAGCCTGGTGGATATTCAATAAGTTCGGGGACTTGAGACGAATGAAATGGAGCATACTGATGCAAAGGATACTGCTCGTCAGATACCCAGCCTGGATGAGACCAGCAAAGCCGGTCTGGGCAGCGAGCAAGAATCCACCAGTGAAGACAGCTGCGGGGATCGTATATAGCCAGTTATACTCAGGAGGATCAGTGGGGCCTACAGGTCGCATCGGTGAATAATCCTGGTGAAAGAGAAACTAAATAGAAACACCCACGCTTGAACATGTCCAACATCCTTTTAGTGATAACGAACCCTCCAGCAACATTGATACTAGCCAACAAGACCGATAGTGCGCCGAGAGCTTGGGGGATCGTTCCAGGGAGATACCCACCGCCCATGACGAACAATCCACCGACACCGACCATACCGGAAATCGCATTCGTAACGGACATAAGCGGAGAGTGGAGCTTGAGAACGAGTCTTTTCAGTATCATCGCCCATGGACGGTGACTACACTTGAAAGACGCACCGCCGGAGAGACACCCCAAACGACGCGGTAGCCGATGAGTGAAGCCAATCCAAATGAGAAGAAACTGGACATCAAGGCTGGGCCAGTGAGCTTTCCGAGAGCAACGATGCTCCCCATTCCCGCGGTGACGGTCGCGACATCCCTCGTGGTCTTCTGCCATGGAGTAATAGCCTTGGTCGCCTCTTCTTCGGCAACCTTGGTGGCGGCAGGTGAAGGAGCGGCTGGAGGAGGGGCGGCCACGGGAGCCGGTGGGAGAACTTCACCCTTGTGCAGGACAATCGACCCTCTGACAACCTCGTCCTCCAAATTGACAACAAAGTTATCCTTCTCAGTCATGGACAAGAAGAATTTGGTGACATTGTTTGAGTAGAGTGTACTTGATTGCGTGGGGAGCCGACTCGGGAGGTCCGAGTAGCCTGCATCAACACGATCAACCACCAAGCAGATGAACTGCCGACCACGACATCGCACCAATGATAGTGACACCATCCTTCGTGTAAAGTTCTCCTGGTTTCGTAGCTTCACAGTTACCACCGGCCTCAGCCGCGAGATCGACGATAACTGAGCCTTGTTTCATAGCGGCGACCATCTGACAGCAAGACCATCAACGACCGAACAAACGATTCGCAACGCTTACCGACCTGGCTCGTAATCAACTTTGGGGCAGGCTTTCCGGGAATCAGGGCCTACGGGTACTCCGTTACATTTCTGAAGTGACGAAAGTTCGACATCCATACCGTGGTGATTATGATATCGACATCCTTGGCTTGCTCCAAAAACAGCGCCATCTCAGCTTCGATGAACTCCTTGGACATGACCTAGCCCGGCCGCAACTCGCTCGATCAGGACATAGGACCGACGAAGTCAATTACGATGGGGATCACCTTGGCGTATCCACCAGCACCATCACCATCTTCTTTGATATTGACCTCCAAAAATTCCGCTCCAAGGGATTCCACTTGTTCGCGAGCAGCTGACCGGGTATCAAAGCCTCTGACGATAGCACCCATTCTCCTCGCCTGCAAAGTCGGGTTCAGCACGCAGAAAGCGGTGAATCAAGAACTGTGTACCGTAGCAATAGCACTAAGACCAGCAACCCCAGCACCAATGACGAGCACCTTGCATGGAGGGATTTTCCTAGAGAACGGTGGGGATTCTCAGCGATAAAACCTGTGGGGTGATCAGGTGGACTCACCCAGCAGCGGTGACTTGACCAGTCATATACCGTCCAAAGTGATTCGAAGCCTCTAACACGGCCTTGTAACCCGCGATGTTCGCCATAGAGCTAAACGACACAACGTCGGAACCAACGTAGGTGGAAGGGGCCTGATCATGACATACCTAAGTGCATCAAACACCTGAGCCCTCGAAAGCCGTGGAATTTTATCCATCGCAAAAACGTTCAACCCCGCGTTCCTAGTGGCAAGCGCGTCGACGATCGGCTTGTTCTGTACGGGATACAAGAACGAAATGAGGGTGCTCCCCTTCTTCAGATCGTCAATCTCGGGCCCGGGCGTTGGAGGGCGGACTTTGAACAAGACATCCGAGGATGCGTAGAGTTCTTCTTTAGACACCAGAGTGGCACCGGCGGCTTTATAGTGTCCATCGATGAACTGCGCAGCAGCTCCAGCGTTCCGCTCAACAAGGACCTTGGACACCCCCTTCTTCAAAAGCAACGCGGTATTTTGAGGTGTGAGAGCGACTCTGCGCTCATTGGGAAAAGTTTCTAGTGGAGCTCCTACGATGAGTGAGGAGTACGGTGTTCCTGACGCTGAAAAGTGAGACAGCACGGGGATCAAAAAAACAAGCTCGTCAGTTCATTATCGGAGCCGAGACTGGAAAGGGTAAAGAGGATGATGCGCACCTGCGGCTGAATCGGGCTCCCTTTGCGGTTGAGCACTATTAAAAACCCGTGACGACGGATGGTAGAGACGGAAAGTGAAGGAGACTAAAAGGCGGGATCGGAGGTCAGAGGTCGAAGATAGAGCAAGCTGGAGAGGTAGCAGGGGCACGACGAACGAAACGAAACGCGCAAGCTGGAACGCACCGGTTTTGCATCCGCTGGGTCTCGTTCTGCATGCAGGAATCGCCAACACGGATCTAGCTAACCAAACCATGTTTGGATTTCGTCTAGCACACCCCCAGGACGTATCCTTGCTTCTGGTATGCTCAGAAGGACCGGCGAGCTTGTTGAGGGTCCTTGGGATGAAGGAAAAGCGAGAAGTGAAGGACCGGCAGGGAACGGTTCGGGCTTGGGCTGGACAGGAAAACGATCCCGGCAACCTGGTCAGCCAATCCGGTTAGCCCAAATTAGTTTTCCCGCGTTTACCCCGCATTTTGAATGTGATCAGCGCCGACGTCACCACTAACGTCCCAAATCACAAGACCTCCAGCTCCGGGTGACTGCTATAGTGGTAACCCTCAGCCACCGCCCTCCCTTCAAAGTTCGCAATCACGACGCAGGAATAGCCAATCAGATCCGGATGCGATTGCGCACATTTGGATAGAATTACAAAAGATACAAAAGAATCAGCTGCTTTCGTTATTACCGAACAATTTCTCTAACTCGAACAACGCCTGCAGGTGCGGATTCTCCCACAAGGCCTCAAGGACAGTGGGCTCTACCCGTGGGAGAGGTCGTCTGGTGTGTCCGCCATACCCATATAACTTATCCATAACACCTTTGACCCCCGTAATTCCGTTCTGAGCAATGACATAATCGGCATTGGCAACGATCCCTTGTACACGATTCGCTTCCTCGAAAGCTGAGGGATCCTTCAGCATTGCCGCGGCGAGCTCATACAACTTTACACAGGTGTACTTGGGGGAAATGGCCGTGAGGTCCTGCCTTGGAAAAAAGAAGGGGACGTAAGCTTACAGGTGCGATGTTTGCCAGCCCAGTAATCTCTCCGTGTCCACGAGCTGCTAGCGATGATACGACGATATCTGTGAATCCGCCTAATACGAGGAAAGGAGCGTCGCCGGCGGGGAAACTCCGGGGGAAATCCAACGCGAAGGAGGGCTCAGAGACAGTTGCGCAGATCCTTGTCAACTTTCCAACGTTTCCACACCTAATGCACGATCAAGGTTAGCTTGGAGAATCATCCGCGAACTCCACATACGTCAGTTTTACGCCCACAGTATTTGGGGATCCCTTCGCGATTTCAAGGATTAAGTCCGAGTCGAGATCAATCCCCCCGCTGGCCCCGGGATCTAGGATTAGGTCTTCAGTGCCCTGATTGAGTCCGCAACCACCCAAGATGAACCCACAGTTATAGATTATGACTGGTATGGGGCTCTTCTCCGCAACCTCGGTGAAAAAAGCCTTTAACGCTTTCTTGTTACCCGCCAGAACGCCGGCGAAGTACCCCGATGTGATGACAATCACATAGTCAGCTCCGGCTTCAGCGGCCTCCCTAGACAGTTGGACGGTTTCGCGGGTACTTCCCGTCCCAGTCCCAGTGATGATCGGCACATCAGTGAGCCCGGCATCGTTCAAAGCCTCTCGAGCGGCCGTGATCAAAGCAACGCGATCAGAGTGGGACAAGTGTATCCCTTCACCCATTGTTCCTGCCAGGAGGGGACTGATCCCGGCTTTTGCGAGGAACACGACATGTTTCTTGAGGGTGGGAATATCTATGATCACCCCGCGGCATTGGCAAATCGCGCGTGAGCACCATCACCGTGCTATACGGATCGCAGGGTGGGGTTCTAGAAACTCACCGAGATCTTGTTCGTCGTTGTCCAAATAGAAAGTTGGCAGAGGGGAGATGATCCCAGGCGCCAGTAGCCGTGAGGGTTTACCCGAGTGTCTGTCGAGAGTGGCGGTCATTCCCTCTGGATACGCAGTGGGCCTGTGAGAGGTAGTAGGTAAGTTCGGGTGGTGGGGGGTAGAGAACAGAGACCGGCTTTTCTACTCGACCTCCTGCTGTGTGTCATGGTGGCTATCCCCGTATCATGCTGATTGATCGCTCCGGACGGCCCGGCGGACCGCAAAGATAGGCTCCGGCCGCAACTATTTGTATGGTTTCTTCTTCTCGTATCAGCACTTAAGCTCTGTATGGTCATTACCGGCCGCAGCTCAGCTTCCCGGGCGCACAATTGAGCGATGGTTCGTTTCTCACACGCGCAGCGAGCATGAACATGTAAAGGAGGTAAGTATTAGGTATTGGCTTAGTACTATAGTATCGTAAGCCCCGGTACGGGCCCGAAACATGCGAACTGGGAACCGGTACCTACGCAAGTGTGCAGCGGGCTAGAAGGAGGATTGGCCGGGTTTTGTGTCGGAAGCTGTGGTCTTCGGGGTGTCGATGACTTGGAATTTATCAAGCACCTCCTGCTCCCAAGCGGTATGTCCGTCATCGTCTGCGGGGCCAGCATCCTCTGCAGCGGCTCTAAACACATCCCACGGGACGCACCCCATGTCTTCGGCTTCGGCCGGCTCCAATGTAAACCTGCCTTGACGTGATCTCGTCAAAGTGACCACATGAGCCGCGGAGCCTATGGCGTGGCCGAGGTCATGCACGACAGACCTCACATAAGTCCCGCCGGATACCTTCATCCTTAGTACAAACGCAGTGGGTCGGCGGCCGTCTTCGACCGGCTCCTCGGGTTCGTCAACCACTCGCGCGTCTTCCTGTACACTCCTCAGGGTCTTCTCCAATGCCTGTTTTTGTTCCTCAGAGAGGACTTGCTCGGGGTATCTGAAGTCGTGGTCACTTCCAAGCCACTTTTCGATCTCGAGGGAGTGGATGGTGACGGGCCGTTTCTCGATCTTGCGGGGTAACGGAGTTCCGCTCCGTGCATACTCATACAATGGCTTCCCGTCCATCTTCAAGGCGGAGAATCTGCGATGCTGAGGGCTTGTCACTACCCCTGCAAGCGAGCGGGTGTGATGACTTACATCGGCGGAGTTTGCTCTATCTGTCCGCGGAACGCAGGCAGCGCATTCTCGACTATTTCGCGCGTTACGTGTCTCCAGGGAGCCACACGTACCTGCGCTCCCTCACTGTCGTATGAATCGGTTTCACATCCTAATAGACACGTGGTTTTATATTCCTGCACCGGGTTCAGATGTTGATTGAAGGTAAATAGCAGGGAAACGCACTTTTATGCAATCCAAGAATTCGGACAGTTTTTTTGTTCCTTTTCCAATTCCGACGACTTGTACGACGAGGCTGGTTGTCAGGTAAACGCGGAAGATGTGGGATTGAAGCAGGGACTACCTAGAACGCCATCTAACGGTAACAAGATGAGAAGACAAGAACGGGAACGGGGATTCGACCAACTCACCAGCCAATGGATCCAAGGTCCCTCCCTGGCCAATCTTTACCATATCCTTATTGCTCTTCCACTTCCTCCTCTTCGGTTTCTCATCTTTTCCTTCCTTACGAGCAGCGAGTTTCTGCTGTTCCACGAACAAGGGAGAGGTGTTGATCAAGTTTTTCACGTCGTTGATTATGGCCATAGATGTCGGGCCGGATGGTTTCGCGACCGCAAAGAGGCCGGAGAGTGGTAAAGGTGGGAGAGAGTCCTTGGGCATTTGGGCTTTGACTGTAGCCCGAACAGGGGTGACGTGGTGAGTAGAGGCAAAGCGACAGACCGAGGACCAAGGCGGTTGCGCCTTCCCAGCATAGATTCGCGATATCCGGTGGGGAAGTATTATGGCTCCCAGGCTAAAGGTCGTTGATCGAAGGTATCGACGCATTTACTGGGTCGACGTCGCGTGAGGCCACATTGTGAGCACCGGGCTTCGATTCGGATTCTCCCCCGACACCTTGTCTTCCTCCCGACAAACCCTCTGCGCTTCCCGTAGCTACTTGTAACACATGAGGGGGAAACAAGCATCGACTTAAAAGCAGCGCCAGTCCAATTCCCCTTCCCCTGCCTTTCACACTCTCCAAACCCCACGGCTACACGAAACGCCAGCGCCGAGTTTTACCCCAAGTCCCAGCGCGCAGCCGACGATTATAATGGCCAAAGTACGACGAAGACTTGCCTAGAGGCACCGCTCAAGGGACCCGTACTCTTCTCCCTCATGGATTAACGCCTTTGCAAGTTCTTGTGTTCAAGTACTCCACGCTTACCCTACGTGTTGTAAATTCGATACAAAGGCCAATCGTATCTTGCTCTTGTATTGATGATAGCACGGTTGACCTCAAGCATCGGCCACGCACAGGTATTAAAGCTAAGGCTCAGTCCTCCGTGCGCCACAGGGTGTTCGGATCGAAAAGCACACTTGCTGCCCTACTCCGACTCGAATCCTTCCCCTTCCCTACAGCAAACACCGCCTCCCTGTACCCATAATGGGGGAATCAACCATCGACCCAAAGGTGTGTGCGAAATGCAATTCTCCTTCCTCCATCCCCAACCTTTTCTGATCACCCCGTTTTCAGCCTGGGAGGTGTCATGCTTAAAGTATTGTCGACACCCTTTCCAAGACTTGAACACCACGCTTATCTTTGTGGGCATTTTTCCGCATACCCCGATCCTTGTGTAGATTCCATACCCACTCAAGGGGAACAGGCAGGTCTGTTTTCAGTTAATCCGAGGATCGACGCAGTTGGTGAGCGTAAAACTACTATAAACAAAAGATACGGGTGAGCATGGCCTCTGCTCCTCATATCTGCGACCTCGGCGGCCCTATTAGCCAGGGTGAATTGAAACGACAACTCTTCCTCGTAAGTGACCACGGGCGGGAGCATTACAGCTACGTTACGCGTGGCCGCCTAGCATCACCCGACAATTTTGCGAGTAGCCAGCGTAGAGGATCGAAGGAGAGGGGGATGTGTGGTCAACGAATTGGTGTCCGACTGTTGAAGGATGTTGGTGAGGATGTGCCTCCGGCCGTGACAACTTCCGGGTCGAAAAAGATTCCGGGTGCCGATCGCCGCATAAATCTTTAGGCTTTAAAAGTTCCGTCAATTCTCTTCATCAAATGGGGTCGTTCGCCCGGGCCAGGCGGTGGCAAGATGGACGCTCGTCTCGAATTCTTCCTGACGCACCTGTAAGCTGTGCCCCATTCGACCATGGCCACCAAGTCCCAACGACCGACCCCAGCGCGGGAGGGTACTGTCTCCACGTTGAATGCGGCCATCGAAGCCATGGATCTCGCAGAGAAGATCTCAAGCATCACACCAGCAAAGGCTGTTTTTGGCACCGTCGTCATTCTCCTCACGATAATCAAGGTGTGTTTCCTCCTCTTCCGAGACGAGATGTTCCAGGTTCACATGCAACCAGGAATCAATGGTTAACGAACTGGATTACGTCGAATTGGGATTATTCTGCGTCGATATCTGCCGTGCCCTCGACCGGGGAATGGACGGGAAGAAACTGGACGACCTCAGTCAGTCGGTGCGCGGTGCGATAAATCAATTAACGACGTAAGTTGGACTAGCAATATTGTAGTCCTTCTACCCACCACGCTTTCTATCGCAGAGCTGTTGCGGAAATACAAAACAAGGTCATCAACCAGAGCGGACGCAATGCAGTCTCTCGACTCTTTCACGCGAGGAACGACAAGGAGACGATTGCCGCTTGGAGTTCCGAACTCAACAGAATCCTTGTTGTATTTAATGTGTGTTGTGTCCGCGCCTTCTTGGTCGCTGCTAACTGTCCCCTCTTCAGACCGAGTTGATTCTGAATACCCATACCATAGTTGCAGATATACATCAAAATGTATCAAGGACTCGTGAGGATATTGACAGCCAAAATCGAGTGGTAAGTGTCACTTGTATTCTATCCGTCATCGAATAAACACTGTGGGAAGGAAAGGTACTGATTGTTTGTGATTTTGCCAATACCTTGGCGTGTCGCGATCAGTCCCAATGGTACTCCAAACAGTACGCGGTATAACACGCATAGGTACTGATTTTTTTGTACTT
>Ga0307515_10009763_pt1 | contig 18494 bp, 10 predicted proteins | sample 17_EM_MG_FD_194513 | JGI IMG/M metagenome (GOLD analysis project Ga0307515, IMG submission 194513) | Populus trichocarpa ectomycorrhiza microbial communities from riparian zone in the Pacific Northwest, United States - 17_EM | ecosystem: Host-associated > Plants > Roots > Unclassified | place...
TTGCAATAATTAACATATGTGAATTCGTAGCATGGAATCCAAGTTTTGGAAGCTGTCCTCGCAGAATAAAAGAAAGAAAAGGGAAGACCACATGTCTGACAGTTGACTCGTCATATTGATTTGCTTTTTTATTTTATTTTCCTTCCCGGTAACGCGAGGGGCCTCCTAGTAAAATAGCATGTTCTTTCTTTTTTTAAAATACTTTTGAGTTTCAATATCTGCTGGGCCTGTGCTACTAATCTGCAAGTTTTTTAAAAAAATATATATACTTGGATAATGTAAGTTTATTTTTTTTTTTAAAAAAAAAAAAACAAGTCCCAATTGAATTTAATGAGTTCATTTTATTTTAATAAGATAATAAACAAAATTAATAATGATAATAAAAAAATAAAATTTATAAAAAAACACAACTTAGAAAATAATCTTTGAAAATACATAATTGGACAAAAAAAAGCAAAAAAAATCGGCTCAAGTTAACCCGAGATAGCGTTATAAACATGTAACCTAGGTAATAAGAGCAAGTCAACTCTGGTTAACCTGCAAAACTTGTGACTTAGGTTATGCAATCAAGATAATCCAGTAAAAAAAATTAGAAAAAAAACCACAAAGATATTTAAAAAATAAAAATAATAATGTCAAATGGTGAAATTGAAGAAAAAAATAAGTCAAAAAAAGGACGTCAAACCATATTAACTTTTCAAGCTAGTGACTTAAATTATTAGACCGCAAGCATCATACACAGACCCATTTCCCAACAAATTAAATGTCAAATCAGGGGGTTAGAAAAAAAATCAATTACATAAAATAATTTAAAATAAAAATTGAAATAATGAAAGCGAAAATCAAGATAAAAATAAATTAAAAGGCAAGAACAAATTTTTTATTTGAATGATTAAATTGAAAATAACAATATAACAAAAGAAAAAATCAAAAACAAAAATAATAAGGACCAAATTAGAAAGAAAAAAACATCAAAACTTGGATTCAATGATGAAATTAAAAAACATCAAAACTTTTATAGAATGGCCAAGGAAAAAATTAGAAAATAAAAGAAAATAAACCAAATTAGAAAAAAATATATATGACAAATTAGAATTAAATGATTAAATTGAAAAAAAATAAAATTTAAACGAAATGACTAGGAATAAAAATTAAAAATAAAAAAAATAAAGACTGAAATTTAAATATTAAGAACAAAAATGAGTAACCTTTATTTTTTAGGGTAAAAGAGAGAAAAAAAAAGGATCAAGTTGTTACAAATCATCATAAAATCGATGACACACATCATATAAAAAAGAAGAGAACATAGCAGCACATCCAATAACATAATGAAAAATATACTTTTTTAATTGGTAGATGTCACACGAGCCACTCAAAATACATGGGTGTCTCCCACTCACTAACAATTGTTTTCAAATTAATTGATATTCAATTGATATTAAAATCTATATAAAAAGACTAAAAACCCCTTAAACCTACTATTTAATTTTTTTGATCCCAATGGTTTATTTGTTAATTTACAGTACGTAATTAAATGAAAATATATTTATACCTATTTTAGCTATTTCATATTTTTTTTATCCGGGGAGAAATTAGATCATTTTATCGTATTTAAAAAGATAAGAAAAAATACAATTATGCACGCAAAATTCTTTAATAATTAATATATAATGTGAAAATATCAAAATATCCCCCACATAAAAGCAATTGGTTTTTAGGCACAGATGTCATTTCAATATTGCATTTAACAGTAAACTGAATCTAAATGTAAGGTGTTTTTACTTTCAGCTTTAGTGTGTGTGTGTGTGTGTGTTACACGTGATGTTTACATGCCATTTGATGATTAAAAAAAAAATGTTTACTGGAGATTAATTATTTAGATTCATTGTATTGAATGCCTTGGAGCTGTACCTCAAAGTTGTAATTTTATTATTCTCGAGTAATATTTTTCAAGCTACAATTACGTTCGCCACTACAACAAGAAATTCTTATACAAGTTGCGGACACACGCTAAGCTGTGGGTCCAATTTTATTATTTTTTTTACACCATAAATAATTGTTTGGTGTTACAAACGCATTTCAAATGAGAAATACAAATAATACTCGGAACATTGACATAACTGAGTTAAATAACTTGGTTTTATTTTAATTAAAAAAAATAAGCAACAACAATATATGTAATAAAATTATAAAAAAATAACCATGATAACTTGAAAAAAAACAAGGAACAACAATATAGTTCAATTCCAACGTATTAAATATTGAACGATAAAAATAGATAAAAAAAATCTAAAAATTTGATATTAATCAATTCAAGTTAGTATAACAAACTTGTAACCTTGACAACCAGGGTCAACCCAACTTTAGTTATCCAGCCAGACCCTTAATTCAAATAATGAGATCAGGATAACCCGATATAAAAAAAAATAAAAAAAATCATAAAGCTCATTTAAAAAAAAATATGAACTCGCGTTAACTTTTCAAACTCGTATTAAACCAGAAGCACCATGTGTGAAAAAATCATGAAACTCAATTTTTAGTCAAATGTTGAATGATGAAATTAAAAAAAAAAATCAATTAACAAAAGGATTAAAAAATAGCAACTAAAAGTTTTAGGATCAAAATTAAAACAAAAAATAATTTTTATTTTTTATTGAAATGCGAAATTGAAAAAAAAACCAATTTAACAAAATGCCAAAAAAATTAAAAAAACCATACATCCCAAACTGGGATTGAATGGTAAAATTGAAAATAAATTAAAGTTTTACAAAAAGATCAAAAACAAAAACTAGAAATCCAAATAATGAAGATCGAAGTGGAAGTTCTTATAAATCAGAGGACAACTCTGAATTTTTGTGTGGCCAGCACAAATTTTAGGGCGAGGATAGAGAGAGAGCATTGTCAACAACAAACCCGCACCACCAATGATCACACGAGTCGCTCTAAATGGAATACAATACAGTTATGCTTCCAATGATACGGTGAAATGAGGATTTAGGTTGTCAAGAGATACCACATGCGCTGCTAACTTTATATATATATATATACACACACGCGCACCAAATTGTCTCGTAAGTTGACTTGCTGTTAGTGAAATAACCATTGTGAAGAGACAAAAAAACTTTTTGACACCAGTTTTTTTCCTACTTTTAAGGGTCTTTTGATCATTTTACTATGATTTTTTAATATATTTTTTCAATTATCAAATTGCCTCTCAATCAACCTGACCCCGAATGAGTGAAATATGTTTGAATGGTTACCTTACCTGATGAATAAAAGGTAGAAAATTGAATATTGTCAAAGACAACCTGAATCCCGATTGAAACTAACTCAAAATATATATTTATGGCATATTGATATATTCGTATAATATTTAGATTTTTTAATACAATATTATATATACACATCTCAATATTGATATAAAATACACATATATGTATAATATTTATCATTTTATCATTTAATACACAGACATATATAATGTGCGTGTGTAATTACTTTATATATATTAACAATTTTATTTTTTATTGAATTATAAATAATAGTCAAATAATGAATATCCATATGAATACTCGAATCTCAATATGAATATCAAAATTTCTTACATGACAAGTAATCGATAAGATATGGATATCAAGAAATTTATCCCTAGCAAGCACCCATTGCAACCCCTTTTCAAATTTGATTCAGGTCATTAGACTATAAGCACTACACATAACAAAAAAATAATTAAATTTAATTTTTAATAAATCAAATGTTGAATAATAAAATCGAGAAAAAAAAGCAATCACACAAAAAGATTCAACATGAAAAAGGGTAAAAATAACAATTAGAAGAATGTTGATAAAAATAAATAAATAAATTAATTAAAGAGCAATTATAATTTTTTTATCGAAGGATAAAATTGAAAAGAAAAATAACTTCGATAAAAGGATACAAAAAAAATTGAAAGAACAAATATCAAATTGAAAAATATGATATACCTTAAATATGAAGAATCGAAAACCAATAAAACTTTTACAAAAAAATCAAAAAAAGAAATAAATAAAACAAAAGCAACAAATTAAAAAAAATAACATGTGATAAACTAAAATAAATAATTTTTTTATAAAAAAGCTAAAAAAAAATGAACTGAAATATCAATCAATAAAAAACATCCAACCTGTGATTTTTGAGGGGAAAATAACAAAAACAAAATCTCCACAGCAATAAATCATTTTACCACTGTCGACACACATGGCAACAATAGAAAAAAAACACATTGACACACCGAACAACACGACATAAAATTTTTTTTGCCCGAGAGGCGCCGCTAATGACGCCGAAGTGTAATGTATTTTTTGTTCTATCTATGACCACCCGTTAGAGTTAGTATTGTTATATACATCACATAGTATCTCGAGAAACAAACATAAGCTTGGATTTTGTTTTTGCCTCGGCTGTTCTTTCGTAACCTCGGAGGGCCTCATACGCTGTGTTCTAGATTCTCGAAAAGGGCAAGCTAACTGGTGCGTGCTATATTTTTGTAAACATATTTTTTGGCAGCTATATGCCATGTTCTCATCACATTTTATTGTTTATCCAACAACTAGTAATCTTCTGACCTCACAGGTGATAATTTAAGAAGCAAGATCGACCATTCTAGACTCATCTACAAAGTTATATACATATGATAGTTTGAATATTATACATATAATATTAAGGGTAATTAATTCTAGTTGTGATAACCTGTACAAGCAGAAGAAACAACGAAATCCACCACCCTAGAAACAAGCTCATCCACCGCTACCGCAACAGAAGTATCCAGGACTATCTTCGGTACATCGCCAACATCATAGTCAGTGGACCCACCGTACCCTTCAAGTAGCCTCTCAAGATCCTGCCACGTTGAAGGCTTATGCCAGCTAGCCTGATCACCCTTGCCACGTTGCTCTAGCCTTCTCCGCCAAACACCCTCATCCAACGGCTTACACTCGACAATCACGAGGAGGGACCCGGTAGAGGAAGCCACCTGGACAAGTCTATCGAGATGGGCCCTCCGAGAGAGTGGAGAGTCGATGATGACGCTGAGACCTAAACGTAGCTGAGTGGAGGCGATCTGCCAGACAACGTCGTAAGAGAGGTCGTTGAGGAGTTTGGATGCTGTAGCGGGTGAGGAGTTTTGGATGGATACGGTGCAGTCACGGACATCATCTTTGTCAATCAGAGGGATCTTGAGAGATGAAGCTAAAGAGCTGGCTAAAGTACTCTTGCCTGTGCCAGGATGCCCTTTCATCGCTATTATTACAGGAACTCCAACCTGTTTTTCTCCTCCTTTAATCATGTTCCTAATCCTGTCTGCGTCTTTGGATGTTTCTCAGAGCAGAGATGAAGAATCTACATAGAGATGATCTGTTCTGGGAGGAGATGGGATTAGATTAAGTACGTGTACATATTAGACAGGTTTATGTCAAAAGATAATGTTTATAAGATTACCGTGTTTGAAATTGTGGTAAAGTTTAATTTTTAAAATGATTTTTGTTATAAATATATTAAAATAATAGTGTAACCTTTTTTTTTTTGGTTTGATTGATGAAATTTGTTTTCATTTAGAAAAATGATAGAAAAGAAAAGAAAAATACTGGATAAAACCCCGTACGTGTGGCCAGAAAAATGAAATATTAGTTCAGATAGCTAACACATAACATCGAATTCATTGCCGGTGAATCCTCTCGTGTCAATAAAAATGATCTAATTTTGATTCGATTAATTAAAAAGTGGATATTTAGCACATAAATTTCAAACAAAACGGATGCAAATAAATTTAAAAAATAATCAACAATTGTTTGCAAATATAGGGGAATGAAAAACCGATCGGGAGAATGCGTGTCCATTGGAAGACCCATGAAGCCGCGAGTGAAGAAACGGCTTTAACTTGCAAAAAAGAAAAGGAAGGAAATGAACAACAAATGTTTCTTATGCAGGCACGTGATCGTGCATTTCCTTTTTGTGTATTTCCGAGAGGTGCATGGTGATTGATAGGGTGCAAGGATGTTAAAATCGCGTTTTGACTCGTAAAATTATACGATTTTACGAGTCAAAACATGCTTTGCATGCTGAATCGTTTTAAAAAATCAAAAATTAATGAAATTAGGTTGAAATCGAGTAAAATATACAGTCACACGGTCTTTACTCGCTGCAGAACATGTGGATTTTGTCTACATACCATAAAGAAGTGGAGGTCAGAAATCAAGAAGGCCGTAGAGATTAAAGTCAAGGCAATAATATTAAATTCCAATTTAATTCAGATTTTTTCCCCATATCTTTTACTTTTCTTTGTTATGTTATTTTGGTTATTCATTCACCTTAAATTACTTATATTTTTTAATGGTATGATAGCAAGTAGAAGAGATTTTATAAATATAAATTAGATATAAAAATAGTAACAAGATAATTTAAAAATTATATTTATTATAATGGGTTGATTCACGAAACTCATAATTAGAAGCTTAACTCGTGTCAGATTTTAATTTATACAAATAAAAACATTAATTTTAATAAATTTAATTACTTTGAATATATTTTTAACCATTTATTTAACCCGGTTAAATTTATCAAAACTCAATTAAGTTAAATCAAATAATTTTTTTTAAAAATAAAATTGTGTTGTTTCAATCAAATAATTAAAAAATAATAACCCTAGCTTCTAAAATATACTAAAGCAACATAAATAATTGACTTACACAATTAAATAAATATTTTTCCATCCCATAAGATGTGATTGAACTATATATGAATTTTTATTTAAAGTATGTATTTTAAGATGCTTGAATTATGTATAAATTTTTATTTGAAACATGTATTTTTCAGGTGCTTGAACTATGTACAAATTTTTATTTGAAATATGAATTTTTTGTTAATGTATTTTAAAATTCCTTATAATTTTACGATTTATTTTTATAATTCAAGTTTATATTGTATTTTTCATGTTATATTTAAATTGTAATTTTAACAACCATAATTAGATGCAAACACGTAAGCAAAATTTTGACAGGCACTTACACATCACAATGTTGGACCTACTTATGGCACTGTGATTGGGTATGGTCTCGTCCACAGAACCAAGAATAAGGATAAGGTGATAAGCCTACGTGGCAAGAACCCTGTGGCCTCCTCACAACTCCTCTGTAGAAAACAGACCCACTCTGCTCCTCTTCCAACAGAAAACCCATGGCATCACCAGCACTCCTAACCCCAGCTTCCAAGCTCAAACCCCTCTCCCCCATCAAACCCAAACCCAACTCCATCGCCCCACTTTCACCACCGCCAACACCACAGCAGCAGCAACCTCGAAACCACCACGCTCGTCGCCACTTCCTGTCCTTGGCCACCGCAATCCTGACTTCCCCGTTCGTCCTCCCAATCACTCCAGCTTTTGCAGGATCGGATGAGGAGTACGTGAAAGATACAGAGGATGTGATCAACAAGGTTAGAACCACCGTAAACATGGACAAGAACGATCCGAACGTGGCTGATGCAGTGGCTAACCTAAGAGAAACTTCAAACTCTTGGGTGGCAAAGTATAGAAGAGAGAAAGCTTTGCTTGGTCGTGCTTCTTTTCGTGATATGTATTCGGCTTTGAATGCTGTCACCGGGCATTACGTCAGCTTTGGACCGACCGCTCCCATTCCATCTAAGAGAAGGGCCAGAATTCTTGAAGAGATGGACACTGCTGAGAAAGCATTATCAAGGGGCAGATAAATTAATTAATTTAGATTTTGCTTTTTGGGTATTTATTTAACTTCTATCTGAATTTTAATTACTTTAATTTGTTGAGCTTGAGATTACACAACGAGGGCAGAAATTCTTGATTTTTTTATTTTTTTTTTACATTTGCGCCGAGTGGTAATTATTTGCAATTTACTTTCCATTATAAACTAGTCAAATGGAGAAAATGGAAAACTTATTCCAGTAAATATATAATCAAGAGCCCTCCTCTAGCATGGGCTATGAGTGGGAGGGATTTTCCTTCGTCAATCCAAGTGAAAATAGAGTTAAGATTACTAGATGGACATAGTTTGCCATCTAGGACTATATATATCAATTTATAAATATTTTAAAAATTATTAAACTTGTATACATATATATAATCTTGATTGATTAATTATAAATAATTTATTTAATAATTATAATTGTGTTATTAAATGATAAAAGATTTTTATTCAAGATGCCAATCATTAAAATTAATTATATGAGCAGATTTAATGACATGTAATAATTTTACTGATTTGATTAATAATTTTAGGTAATGAAATAGATAATATTTTTTTATAAACAAAAAAAATGGTGTCCCGCGTATAGCTTCATATTTGAATTATTTATGATACACAAATAAATAAATAAATAAATAATACATTTAAATCTAAGATTACTTTGTGAAATTCATATAATTACAGATCTAGAAACTATAGAAATCCAAAGACAATATTTCTACTCAATATATTTGTTGAATGAGATTCACTTTTAACTAAAAATTGGTTGATTTATATTATAATTAATTAAAATACAATTAGAAAAATATTTTTTTCTTTACTAATAAAATAGATAAAAATAATACACTTGAAAAACATAAGTTAGAATCCATATTTTTATCAGAATTTAGCAATTTTATTAAAAATATAAATTAGCATCCCCCTCCAATAAAAAAAAAACAAAAAAACAAAAAAACAAAATCCATCATGAAAAAGAAGCCCAGTCCACGTTTAAACAGAAAGCCCATAGAAAGGGACAAAACTGTAATTCAGGACAAGAAGTAGGGTTTAACACCCTAATATAAAATCGCATTTTGCTCCTCCTCCAAACTCATTTGCTTGGCTGACTCGCGCATAGCCTCCTTCGCATCTTACCTGCAAGGTAATCTCTCCCTCGTCACCATCTTCTCTTGAACATCTTAGGATAATGAGAACATCATTTTCATTATTTCTGGATCTGAATTTCTTTGATTTTTTTTTTGTTATACAGTTCCAGATTAAGTTTAGCCTCCAGATTCAAGAATCATCATCATGTCTGGGTATGCGTTTCTCTTCGATTATATTAAAAAAATGTTAATGACATAAAGGGTCTTAATTATTTAGCAAGAAAGGAATTCCTTAAAGGATCTGAATTGTTATTTTTCAATCTGTTGCATCTGTTTTTTCAGTGAAGAAGGTGCTGTTGCTCAGACTGAGACTCCAGCTGTTGCTGATGTACCACCACTCGGTGAGCCAATGGACTTGATGACAGCATTGCAGCTTGTGCTGAGAAAATCTCTGGCTCATGGTGGGCTTTCTCGAGGTCTTCATGAAGGTGCCAAAGTGATTGAGAAGCATGCTGCTCAACTTTGTGTCTTGGCAGAGGATTGCAACCAGCCTGACTATGTTAAACTTGTTAAGGCACTTTGTGCTGATCACAACGTGAACTTGCTTACTGTTCCAAGTGCAAAAACCCTCGGAGAGTGGGCTGGTGTGAGTATCTCGTTTACATTCTTTTTTCAATCATTTTTTCTTTGTTTTAGTTTTTCTAAACTTATGTTTTATTGTGATTACTATTGTTAATGGTAGATTTGATTGCTCGAACTCATAATCGTAACAGTTCAACTTGAGCAGAGATTTTTATATGATAGCTAGAAATACAATGTGTATTTTTTCATGAAGAGGGGGTTAAAAGCTAGATTATACAGAGGGGAACATTAATGGAATGTGTGACTGCTGTACGAAATTTTATCGTCATGCTCTTATAAAATCGGGAATAAAGATTATGATAGATTTTAAATGCTCTGATTTCTTGAATTATAAATGTTTTTGTAAGTATTGTGTGCTCTCTTATGTTATCCAATTATATTCAATTGAATGCGGCCTAGTCAATAATATGGTATTGTTCAATAGAATGCTCATTAATTCCTTAAAACTTTTTATTTCTTTGTTGTTATTGCTGTTAATATTCTAGATCACCTTAGGCTTCTGCTCTGTAAAACTGTGACATGGTCTGTTAAGGTTAGACCTATAACGGATGCCAATTGTTGCTCTTGTAAAATTTGCTATGATTCTCCCTATCGACTGAATTATCTGATATGGGTTTTTGGAGCACAGTTGTGTAAGATTGACTCAGAGGGGAAGGCTAGGAAAGTGGTCGGTTGCTCGTGTGTTGTTGTGAAGGTAAAAATCAGTTTTAGAGTGCTGAATTTCATTTCATTTCATTTCACTGATTGTCTTTCAAAAGGGTTCATGTTCTTTTGCTGACTGCATTACAGGATTTTGGAGAGGACACTGAAGCTCTTAATGTCATTCAACAGCATGTCAAGGCCAACTAAGTCACTATGGATTCGATCCTTTTTGGATTTACCTGGAGCCTTTGAAGGAATTTTGATTGTATTTTGTTTTTTCTTTATCGTTGTAGTTGAAACATCTGTTGCAATATATCAAATATTATGATGTTTTTGTCCGTCACAATATTTTCAGTCTCTATTGGTTATGTATGAATTGCACTAGAGATGCCAAGTTTTTACTCAGAATGGGATGCAATTTGTCCGAGTGACAGCATGAGAGGCACTATTTGCGATTGTATTTCCTTTTAGGTTCAAAAGAAATTTATTCGCCTGCTTGATTTATCAATGCAATATTACATGTTTCGTACTTTTATTTATTAATATTATGACAAATAATTGTTGCAAGTTCACTTGATAAGTAAAAAATTTAAGCCAACATTCATTAGATTGTTCTTTAAACGTTACTGAACGATCAAAAAGAAGGGGAGGAGGAAGAAGTGTCTTGTAAGATACACCTAACGCACTGACAAGCCATGATCCCCTTCTCCAAGTTGCTTCAACTGACATAGCTCAATCATTCAGGAGTATTATTCTTTTTTCATAAAGAACAAGTAAATGCCTTCCGGTTGTTGAAGAAGGCAAAGACTGCCCCTTGCTCCTTCAGGATCACAAGCTCCTTAATTTGACTACTGGTGCGAAATGGATGCGAGTTGGGAATCGTTGGAGGATGCACGTTTTATTGCTCTTGGTGGAATTTTTGGACAAAAGATGGACCCCTTTGCAATGAGGTCGAATGGATTCAAGAAGAATCAGGATGTCCGATATGTTTCTTTTTTCAATTTTATTTTTTTTCCCTTGAGAAAATTCAGGACATAATTGTAGAGTATGTTGCATATATAGAAGGATTTAATCACTTGGCATGAAAAAGCCTTTCCAAATCTGAATTACAAATCTGAATCTCTAGTTACAATCCGTTTGCATCGTTTTCAGTGAAGAGGCTTGCTGTTCATCAAACCGTAGCTCCTGCTGCTTGTGATGCACCTCTTGATAAGCCAGTGGACATGATGACAATTTGCAGCTCGTGGTGGACTTTCTAGGGGTCTCAAGGGAGTACAAAAGTCAATGAAAATCTTGCTGCCTAACACTACCTATTGGCAGAGGAATGCAGCTAGCCTGATTATATCAAACTTGTTGATCAGTTTGTGCTGAATGCAAGTGAATCCCTCAACTGTTTCAAGTGTGAAAACTTTTGAAAGTGGGCTGGTGAAAGCTTTGTTTGCCTTTGGCTTTTATTTTTATGCAACTATAGTGTGTGACTCTTGTAATTATTGTTAATGTAAGTTTTGACCACTTGAATTAAGCAGGAGAGTTCTTATTTGATTAAAAATTGAGTTCTTATTTGATTAAAAATTCCCAGGTGAAGCAAAAGATATGCAAATACGAGCTCTCACTGAGAAGAGGTTAAAAAGAAGGAAAGTATCGAACAACATTATCAATAATGTCTGAAATCAAAAGGTTGAGTTTCCTTAAAACGTGGACACAGTTAAGTTCTTGGTGGAAGCTTGTTAAGTTCCCCTCCCGCTGATGTTCAATCTCTAGCTTGATGTTGTATTTCTAAAGAAATATTCTTTTGCTCGGTTGGGGCTGTTTGGTTTCAATGTGGTGAGGTTGTTCATAAATCAAAATCATATCGTTATGTGAAATGTTTTTTTTTAACGTTTCATCAGGAGCATAAACATTGATTTTGTGTTTTTCAGTTCAAACCTTCTATCATTTAAGATTTGATTCTCTTTAAAGGCATTATCAAGCACAACTTTATGGTAATATCTGGTTAAGATTTGCTTCTATCTAGAAGAAAAGCACAGACTTCTTTTTTATTTTTTAAGGAAAAAACTGATCTGCTTTGAACCACCAAATAAGTTCCTTCATCTAGCAAAGAGCGAAGCAGTTCATAGTGGATCTATTTCCATCTTGAATGCGTCTTTCTTCTCTTTAGTGCAACGCAAGAGAGCACAACAGTCACAATGTCTCCTCCTTAGGGGCACAACTGGAATCCCATCGGTCTTTTCTTCCCTTTTGACTGACCATCTGTCAAGAAATGGGGAACATGATTAAATTTGTGTGCGACTTTGTACTGAGTAGGAAATAATCGATGGATTGAAGGATACTCGTTTTAGTACTCTGTTTTTTTTTTTTTGCAGATAGTAATGAACCGCTTTGCAATGGAAAGAAAAAGAGGATTTCAAGATCAAGCAACGAACTTATTATGAAAAATAATGATGATGACAATGAACTTGTATCTGTCAAGACCATTGCATGAATGCTTTACCTCCTGAAAGAATCATCCCAGTAGTTTTTGGAAGATGTTATTCGAGGGCGGTTAAATGTCAGCCACTGAAAACTTGAACTCAGCAACCTTCTATGGTGTCTTGACGATCCCGAATGTGAAATAGTAATTATATCATTTAATCGGGAACCTTGCAGGTCACTGTGATGGTAAAGCAAGTGGATGCCACACCTTTTCACAGCAATTCGAAAACCAATGTCAATCCAGACATCCAGTCGATCCCCTTCTTCCATCTCATCCCGAAATCTCCAGCTCATATCTTCATCATCAATGCCTTCTACTTGATTCTCGAATGACCAGCAGCTAAGCCACATCAGATCCTGTTCCACCTCGCGCATAAAGAAGGTGATTTTTGGGCTATAATTCCAGTGGAAATTTTTCGTTCTGTTAGTAACTGCAATAATGGGGCAGAAAAAGCAAGGTGCAGAAGAACTCTCCCATGCATAGACTGCCGATATAGAAAAGCCACTGAATTTGCAACCATGATCAAGTGGAGGCACCTGCAATGATACCGAGTCACCTTCATTCTGATGGCTGAACCATGTTGGAATGTCACTCATCGGTAGAAAGATACTGTAAATAGATTTCTCAGAAAGAGCCTGCACCCATGAATGAGAATAATGAAATTATTCAACAAGAAGCCATAGTTTATATTGTCTGTGCGCCATGCATGACGTGTTACAGAGTACAGATAGTGAGAGAGGGCACCTGGAGAGGACTGATTGTAGCTGCTCTCGTCAGATTATTGATCACATGGACATTGATGCTTGGAAGGGAATCTTCTGTGAACAAGCCACAAGTTCCAAGATATTTTTCAACAATCTCTATTCCCAAGGACTCCAAGTTGAAGTATCCCTCAATTGCTTTTAACTTTGGGCAACCATCGAGTTCCAAAGTTCCCTCCCCCCAAAAGTTCTTAAGGTTGATGGTTTCTAGCGAAAGGCAATCTTTTGCATGCAATAACTGTAGGCTTGACTGGAGCTCTGGGATACATTGAAGACTTTTGCATTCGTTTAACCAAAGTCTAGTAAGCTTAGGAAGGCTTCCAATGCTAGCTGGTAAGCTTGTAAAGTTGTTTCTGCACAATTTCAAATTTTGAAGAAGGGGCAAGCCTTGAAGATCAGAGGGAATCATGTCATCTGTTAAGTTGCAGTGTCCGAGATCAAGTTCCAGTAAAGATGCTGGAAGACCCCGTCTTGTTGGTGGACATTTCCTTGGCGAGAAGATAAGACGACAACCATGCAGGGATAATTTTTCCAGATTCTTTAGATCTCCAATGGTTTCTGGTAGCGTACTTATTGCAGTTTCATCAGCAAGGAGCAGAACCAAAGATTGCAAACTCCCCAAGTGCTCTGGCAATTCCTCTAATTTTGAGCAGCCTGACACATTTAACTTCTTAAGTGAGCTTAGAGCACAGATGCTTCCCGGGAGATTCTTAAGATCCACGCAATCTTGCAGATTCAGGAACTGAAGATGACTGAGAAGTCCAATGGAGTCATGAACCTTTACCAAACTAATGCAATCTTTAAGTTTTAATTTTTCAAGACTGGGAAAGCCTTCAAAGTTAGGAGTCTCGATGAGCTTATGGGAGTGGCTAAGGTAAAGGAATTTCAGCTTTTTCAAAGACTGCAGCACCAAAATAGATGTTGGTACAATATAAGCATATCTGACAGATTAAATGACCTATTCATACAAAAATTGAAAAAACAAGAAGATATCATGATCTACCTTTAATTCCTCTGAAAATTGCTGTAGACTGCTATAGCGCATATCAAGAACAATCAAATGTTCCAGAGTAAGATCATCTGGGATAGCTTTCAAGGGGAACTCAGACCAACACAACCACCTTAATTTGTTAGAAATATATTCGTAGTTTCCTTCAAGGCAAACGAAATTGAGTTGGAGTAGTCTTAGCCTTTTCATCTTTTTGAATGCCTTGGTATTGAATCGTTTTGATCCTTGCAGGCTTAGAACAAGGCCTTCAACTGCTTTTGTACCCTGGTACAAAAGGAATACGTTAGCTAATAGGCATTATAGCATTCATACATATGCTAATAATTAATGTGAAAACTGAAGGTGTAGGATAAGCAAGAGATAGATCATCAAATAAAATAAAAGAGCATTTATGCAACCATTTTATGCTAAATAAATTCTATGATAAGAAATATCTTCGTTTCTCAACCCACACCAATTATTGTCTCACCGTTCTGTCAGTTAACAGTTCAATAACATCTTCTTTATGCCATAATCTGCTACGTTTCCCAGGATCCATAAAAGATTCTTGGAGAACAATTTCTCTTCCCATGTCTCGAAGCAAATCATGCATCAAGAACTTATTGTTAGCGCCAACCTTTACAAGGCATCTCCTCGTGAGAGTATTGATTCCATCAATTGGAAAGAAACCACAGCCATCAAGTATGCTCATGACATAATCCTTTTTGTACCCAATGAAGAAACATGCAATATCCAGAAATATAGACTTCTCAGCAACATCAAGAGAATCATAACTTATTTTAAGTATACTGTGAGTCCCTTTGTGGCTAATCACTTTTAGTTTTTCTAATCTGCTATTCCATACATCAATGTTTTGGCCACACAAATCTGATCCCAAAACTGTAAGGGCTAGTGGATTTCCTCCTGCATAGGATACAATTCTACTCGCAGAATCCATGTAACTTTCATTGGGACAGCGCTTGTTGAAGGCATGTAAGCTTAGTAGCTGAAGAGAATCGCTGCCATTCAATTCCTTGACCTCATATTGTCGATACAATTTTGATGGTTGTAACAGATTCTTAATTCTAGTTGTTATTATCACCCTGCTTCCAGGGTAAAGCCAATCAAGATTCCCCAGAATTTTATTCGGTTCTTCCTGTTTATCTTCAATGTCATCCAGAACAATGAATACACGCTTGCATCGTAATCTTTCTTTTATCACCTTCGATCCTCTATCAACATTGTATATCTTCTCATGTTTTCTTTTCAAGATATCCGAGAGAAGCTGTCTCTGTAAGTAGGCTATCCCACTGGAAATAATTTGCTGTCTAACATTTTCAAGAAAGCAGCTGCCTTCAAATCTTTTGAAGACTAAATTGTAAACCTCCTTGGCAAGAGTTGTCTTGCCTATGCCCCCCATCCCAATTATACCAACTATGCGAACATCTATTGACTCATCATCTAGCAAGGAGATCACTTCTTTTGCTCGAGAATCTAAGCCAACTGGGTGGACAGCAACCCTTAAGATTGTCCGATCAAGTATAACTGAAATCTCCTTGACAATGTAGTCTATGTTTTCAGCTTCATGCCTGCGATTGTCCATGGAAAGAGCACTATAAATAAATACACAAACCAACATGCAATAATTTCAAGCATGAACTTGTACATATAGTGGAATTCCGAATTAATGATTATAGTGATTTCAGTGATGCAACAAGCATTTTCTAGACGCATCGGTCTTACAAACACCTTTCCGAAATTGTTTCCTTATTCTCACGAATTTTTTTAAAATCTTTTCTCCGAAATAGTTTAATCGAGGGAGGGATATTCTTAATAAAGAATGAAAATATTGTCATATTAAGAGAACATAATAGCAAAGCCTTTATGTACATGCTGATAATATATATTTTGTTATATATGATAATTCGTTGTTTCTTTATGTTAATAAGTTATGTTTCTTAATTTTCTTTCTCCTTTTCTCTCTCTTTTCCTTTCCTTTCCTCTTCTTTTTTTCTTGCTGATTGCTTGTTTGATTTCTTGGTATAACTAGGGTATGGTGTATAATGGTTATATACCTGACAATTTTCTTTAATAAAACAGATTTGAATCTTACCAACTCTAATTTATTCGATAATTATATAACATGAAAGAAATATTCAGTAATACTCTTCATTATACTCTTAACATGATCTTTCAGTAAATTAGATTTTTTTTTCCCTTCCAAATCCTAATATCCGCTGCAATCCTTTTATCTCCCAGCGTATTTTCTTTGGGATTCACCATGCCTGAGATTATCTTTTCAAGAGTTATGCACAGGCGGGTAAAGAATATTTTCAATTTTGACCGATTGATTTCATCACAACTTGTTATGTAGTAGAGTTTAAGAATGATTAATTTTGTTCACCCTAGCCATGAGCATGCACGCCCTATTGCTACTAGAGTAATTAAATCGATCTCTGTACATTGAAGTTTGATGACTCAGGTACTAGGTAGCCAGTTTTGTAAGAACAAAAGTTTGCAAGAACAAGAACAGACACGACAACTAAATAAAAATAAAGAAACCCCGGTTAGAGACATGTCTAGTACTGTGGAGCACGCAAAATGCCAAGCATTTTCGTATTATAAAATTTAACGCCATTGCAAGTGCAATTTCATATGATTTATATATGTGTGTGTGAGTTTGTTTTCTAGTCCAGAGCTGATTTGCTCAATATCTTGGGAATATGATTAACTGACGATAAGCAGAGCAGGAACTACTTTGGTTTTTCTTCTTTGTTTTTTCTTTCCCAAAGATGAACAATTTCTTTATTAATAGGGAGCAGGGGTCGATTAATACTGTTTTTAATCTTGAAAGAGAACCACATGCCATTGCAATTGAGGTTCTAGTAATTAAGCAGCAACTTACCCGTCTAGATGTTTTCGTAGATCCAGACCCTTCAAGTAAGAAACTTCTCTTAGAGCATCCTTCCATTTCTCCACTTTATCCATGTCATCCTTGAAACTCTTTTCATGCTCAGCAAAAGGTTCTTCAAAACTTCCTTTTTGCTCTTCAACATCAGACGGATCTATGTCATAAAAGACAGGCCAAACACCATGGCCTTCTTTTCTACATCTGAGGATGTGCACAAGCTCATCAAGACACCAAGGGGAGGATGCATAGCCCTTTGAGAGAATGACAATAGAAAACCTTGACTTTTCAATTCCTTGGAGACACTCCGGTCCAATTTCTTCACCAATATGGATCTCATTTGCATCTCTAAATGTATGGATTCCTTCCCGAGACAAAGCAGAATATAAATGGTCTGTGAAACCGGACCTTGTGTCTGCACCTCTAAAACTCAGGAACACATCGTAATCCCATTTTGACGAGGTGGAGTTGGAGTTGCTGGAAGCCATTGTTCGAGGTGGGTTGGTGGTTTTTGTTGCAGATCTTTTCTGCAACCTGCATTAGGACGTTTGCTTGTCAACTCTGGGGGCACTCCTCGTGATAGACAGTGGCATTTTATGACATCTTTACTTGCAACAGGCGCCCCGTATAAATACATACATACATTATTTTTATTTCATGCCCACTTGCCCGCAAGACGAGGGCTAACAAAGTTGGTGGTAAATACGTATAAAAGGATAGCTTAAAATGATATTAGTCCACGGATAACTCGACAGTTTTAAAAAATTTAAATTGTCAGCCATCTTTTAAATCTCGTGTATCTGAGGAAAACAACTTGCGGTAAAATTATATTTTAAAAAAAAATTAAAAATATTTTTTAATATTTTAATCATTTTAATATGTTAAAATTAAAATTAAAATTAAAAAATATATTTTAAATTCATTTTTAAATAAAAAATATTTTTTAAAAATATCTCTACCATAACATAATACAGGTTCTGATACAGAAAGTCTACCCTCATTTTTCTATACACCTTTACAGTTTAATGATTCTTTTATTCTTTTTTAAAAATTTGTTTGCCTTTTGAGTAAAGGTGGGGATATATTTGTCTTTTTATTAGCAAATTAAGCATTACAAGTTTGACTAGAGTACCATTAACCAATATACTAAAATGTGTGGGGGATTTACTCTTCCCTCACACACAAATCACTGTGGATTACAACAGTAATCCACAGTGATTCTTCTTTTTTTTTTTTTTTTTTTT
>Ga0307515_10009764_pt1 | contig 18493 bp, 6 predicted proteins | sample 17_EM_MG_FD_194513 | JGI IMG/M metagenome (GOLD analysis project Ga0307515, IMG submission 194513) | Populus trichocarpa ectomycorrhiza microbial communities from riparian zone in the Pacific Northwest, United States - 17_EM | ecosystem: Host-associated > Plants > Roots > Unclassified | place...
TAGAATTCTGCAGATACACTTTTTAAAAGAATGACTTGAATACTCTTCTTTCTATTTACTCGTATATATATAGATTTATTTACACAGATAACAAACAAATAATTGAGTAACTGAAGGAGAATAAACTGGAGATTACAAGCTATTTGAATTTCAAGCTAGCTAGACTAGCGATTATGCAGGCTGGTAGTTGATGCAGAATCTTTGGAATCCTCTTCTGATTTGTTGGGAGTTATGAGATCTTCTCCTGATTTGTTGGCAACTGTTAATACTCTAACACCCCCCCTCAAACTGTTGGGGAGGAGACGCACAGACAGGTTGCTTCTGAGAAAGGAAAACCGAGTGGCAGAGTGACCTTTCGTAAAAACATCTGCAATCTGTTCTTGTGTTGAAATGTGTTTAACATGGATATCACGATTAACCACCTTCTCCCGAATGAAATGATAGTCAATCTCTATGTGTTTTGTTCGTGCATGAAAAACAGGATTAGAAGCCAAGGCAATAGCACCTATGTTGTCACACCATAAACTTGGAGCTGTAGGCAACGTGATTTTCAAATCTTGTAAAACCATACGAAGCCAATACAACTCAGCAGTTGTATGAGCCATGCTCCTGTACTCAGCCTCAGTACTTGATCTAGAGACAACCCCTTGCTTTTTACTACTCCAGGAAATGAGATTGTGGCCTAGAAATACCCCATAGCCAGTTGTGCTGCGTCTGTCATCTGGATTTCCTGCCCAATCTGAATCACAATAGGCATTCAACGTGATGTCTCCTGGAACATAATAAAGACCAATATCTATAGTGCCTTTTAGATATCTGAGTACACGTTTCACAGCTTTCCAATGTATATCACGAGGACAGTGCATAAATTGGCATAACTGATTTACTGAATAGGCTATGTCTGGTCTGGTGATGGTGCAATATTGAAGAGCACCCACAATTCTTCGATATGCAGTTGGATCATGTAATATGTCACCAGTAGCAGACGACAACTTTGTACCAGAAGAAGATGGACAATTTAAAGGTTTTGCACCAATCATACCTGTGCTGTCCAGTAGATCAGTGATGTATTTAGCTTGGCGCAGGTGCAAGCCATCTTGATTTCTTAGTGCTTCAATACCAAGGAAGTAGCTCAATTCACCCAAATCTTTAACTTGAAACTCTGTCTTCAGTTTATCAATAAAGTGGTGGATTGCTTCTCTGTTGGAACCTGTGATAATGATATCATCAACGTACACTAATACAAAAATGCGGATAGTGTCTGTAATGTAGGTAAATAAGGAATAATCCATTTTGGACTCTAAAAATCCAAATTCAATGAGCTGCTGCTAGAGACGCTGAAACCAAGCTCTAGGGGCTTGTTTAAGGCCATAGAGTGATTTATGCAGGCGACATACATGTTCTGGAAAATTATCATCTTCATAGCCTTTCGGTTGTTCCATATATACTTCTTCATCCAAAATGCCATGGAGAAAGGCATTGGAAACATCCAACTGCTTAATATTCCAGTTTAAAGAGACAGCAAGAGCCAAAACTAACCGTATTGTAGTAGGTTTCACTACGGGAGAGAAGGTATCATAGTAATCAATACCAGAAATTTGATCAAACCCCTTAGCTACAAGCCTGGCCTTGTAGCGTTCGACATGTCCATCAGGATGTCTTTTAATCTTATAAACCCACTTGTTACGGACAACATGTTTGTTCAATGGCCTTGGGCAAAGAGACCATGTCCCATTAGCCATCAATGCATCAAATTCACAACTCATTGCTGCACGCCATTCTGGTTTAGTTACTGCCTTTGTAAAACAGGTAGGTTCAGATTCAATAATGATACTGGAGAAGACACACAGAGGATGGCGGGAAGCAAAGAATGTTTTAAAACCAGGAAATTCTTTAGCTTTGAGTTTACCTGTTTTAGACCTGGTAAGAATTTCTCTAGGTGGGATAGGAGATGGCTCAGAGTGAGTGTCGGTAGGAATATTTATTTGAAGATTATTAGTGGGCAGAGGAGAGGTGACAGGTAATGCAGGTTCTGGTGTAGGAGAAACTGAATGCTCGGGTAAGGTAAGAATATCAGGTGCTGGTAAGGTCGAATGCTCGGGTAAGGTAAGAATATCAGGTGCTGGTAAGGTCGAATGCTCGGGTAATATAGGTGTTGGAGGTATGAGTTCTGAACATGAAGCAATTGGAAGAACATTTAAGTTGTGAACAGTTGAAGGTAATGGAAATGATAGAGGTAAAGAAGACATACCGATAAACTGATTGCTTGTGTGGCTGGTAGAGGATTGACATCTGTCCAACTTAGGGAATGTGTTTTCATCAAAGACTACATGTCTCGAAATAAAAACTCTGCCTGTGCTATAGTCGAAGCAACGATACCCTTTTTGTTGATTGGAATATCCTATGAAAATACATTGTTTACTTCTGAAAGCTAATTTATGATTTTCATATGGTCTGAGATAAGGGTAACAGGCACAACCAAAGGTTCGAAGTTCAGAATAACTAGGCATAGTTTTATGAAGAACAAAATATGGTGATAGTTTTTTAAGAACTTTGGTCGGTAAGCGATTGATCAAATAGACTGATGTCAAGAAAGCATCTACCCAGTAACAATTAGGAAGACCAGCTTTTGCTAAAAGAGTTAACCCCATTTCTTGAATATGTCTATGTTTTCGTTCGACTATACCATTTTGCGGAGATGTATAAGGACATGTTAATCGATGAAAAATGCCATTTTGTGCTAAAAATATTTGAAAATCTTTAGATAAATATTCTCCACCATTATCAGATTGCAATTGCTGAATTGAACAAAAAAATAAATTTTCAACAAGAGCTTTATATTTTTGAAAAACTGAAAGAACATCACTTTTGAAACGCATGGGATACATCCATGTAAAACGACTGAAATCGTCAACAAATAAAACATAATAGCGACAACCTCCAACTGAAGTGACAGGAGATACCCACACATCAATGTGGATTAAAGCTAAAGGTCTTGTGGATTGTCTGTTGGAGTCATTAAAAGGTAATCGCTTAGCTTTTCCTAGTTGGCAAGAACAACAGATACTAGACCTTTTTTGCTGGCCTTTTATTTGCAAGAAAGAAGACAAATACTCTAGTATATAATCAGCAGGATGACCAAGGCGATCATGCCATTGATCCTTGGTGACTTTTGTTCCTAACTTGGAAGTGAGACAGCGGAATTTATTGATGTAATTCTTGTTCCCATTGATTGGATAGAGGCCATCCTCAACTAGCCCGTAGAGCAGTAGTTTGTCTGTCTTGTTCTCCTTAACACAAAAATCAATCCCGGTAAGAATAAAATAACAGTCATTATCAAGGCAAAGTTGGTTAATGGATAACAGATTGGTTGTAGCTTGAGGACAATGAAATACTTTATTTAGCTGAAAGGAAGTATGATCTGTATGTAGAGAAGAAAAGCCAGTGTTTTTGATTATCAAACCTGAACCATTGCCTACTTGGACAGTTTCAAGATCATCATATGGTTGAAGAGTTGTTAAATTTGCTCCATTGGCAGTAATGTGAGCATTAGCCCCACTGTCCGCATACCAAGTTTGTTGTTCAAAGGTGTTATTGGCTTCAGCAGCCATGGCTGCTAACTCAGATGGTGGTCTCCTGCCTTGGAAAGAAAAATTAAAGCGCTGGAAACAATCTAGAGCAGTATGACCATGCTTATCACAAATCTGACATTTTGGTCGTTCATGTGGAGCTGCTCGATCATTGTTGAAGTGAAGTTTGGGAGGGCCACGAGGCTGTGCTGGTGCAGCAATTTGTTGAAATTTGGTAACAGTACCTGCAGGCTTCCTTCTTGGATAATTAGAGTGCTTAGCAGCAAATGCAAAATTCTGATTTTGCATCAGAATAGGTGCTTCAATTAATGTTTCAAAACTTAAAAGTTCAGATTGGAAATCATCAAGAGATAATTCCTTATCCCTGCAAGCAAAATTGTAAGATGTAATAAAAGGAGTAAAGGTGGCACGAAGACCACCAAGTAAAAAAGTGATGAAGTCCTGATCATCAACAGGTTGGCCTGCAGCAGCAAGATGATCAGCTAATTGCTTAGCATCTTCAAGGAATGTGGAACAGGAACGATTTCCTTGAACGATAGTTTGAAGTTGTCTCTTAAGAAGAGCAATACGAGACCTTGAGGCAGCTGAAAATCGAGTTTGAAGAGAATCCCAAACTTGTTTGGATGTTTTCAAGCTATAGACAGTAGATACCAGCTTCTCAGAAATAGAGGCTAGCAACCAGCTTAAAACACAATTGTCTTTTCTGAACCAAATTGTGTAAGCTGGATTTGGAGATTCATCTGAAAGGAATTTGGATGGTGCTTCTTCAGAACCGTCAATCATACCATTCAGATCATGACTTCGAAGAAAAACTTGAAACTGAACACTCCATGTCAGGTAATTGTGTCCTTCAAGTTTTTGGCTGACGGGTTGTGAGATGGACTGAATATGTTGAGTAGAAGGAGAGGAAAAATGTATGGGATTAGAGGAAGTCATGGAATCTGTTGAATAGAGTAGGAATGAAGAGAATAATAAGAAGAAGAAGAAAAGAAAATGTTTGTGCGGAAGGTGTTGGAATGAATGAGGCGTTTGCCTATTGCTCTGATACCATGAAAGATTAAATTAACAAAAGAAAACAGAGTAAATAGAATTCTGCAGATACACTTTTTAAAAGAATGACTTGAATACTCTTCTTTCTATTTACTCGTATATATATAGATTTATTTACACAGATAACAAACAAATAATTGAGTAACTGAAGGAGAATAAACTCGAGATTACAAGCTATTTGAATTTCAAGCTAGCTAGACTAGCGATTATGCAGGCTGGTAGTTGATGCAGAATATTTGGAATCCTCTTCTAATTTGTTGGGAGTTATGAGATCTTCTCCTGATTTGTTGGCAACTGTTAATACTCTAACAAAATCAAAATGAAAAACACTTATTATTAGCTAGCATCGTAGTCATCAACAGGGATTAATGAAACAAAGTTCCCTTAATCCAGTGTCCAAGTTGTTCCACGGATGTTGGAACACGATATATATTTAAAGACTTGGAGCACTATTATCATACAAAAGCCGCCGTGCCCCGCTAGCACACAATTGGCAATGCGAATCTTGCTTGCTTGTATGTATGCATGTATGCATGTATGCATGATTAATTAAGCTGGAGGACAGTTTGGACAATCTCATGATTAGTGACAAAACGCCTACATCATTACAATTTCTTAAGATCGATCGCACCACAACAATCACATACCATTAAAATATACGACTTACCAAAAAAATATAGTAAAACTACTATTAAATATAAGTCTAGCTGAGCTGTGATTGTTATAATTAACTGGAATCTTCGTGGATTGCTCATTTTAGAGAGATAATGAATTCAGTCCTTCCCGGAAAACGAAAGGTATATTTCCCCTTTCCCCCTAAAAGCTGTTTTTTTTTTTCAATCATACTTAACCCATAAAGCATGGGATGTTCCTCTCTTTCTCTTAGAATTGACATAGATAGTGTTTTTTTTTAAGAAAATCCCAGGGAAAAAGATAGATTTACCCCAACTATCATCCAGTTAGATCCTCCACCTATCGATTTTCTTAATTGACTAGTCTCCTTTTTATTTAGATTTTGATCAATTAATCCTCATTGTGATCTACAATAAACGATCCCTTAAATAGGCACATGATAGGCATATATATAGCTAGGTCACTCTACTAGCCAAATTGCGGCACAAATTTCGGATTTGTTTGCGTTTTTTCGTGATTAAAAGCTTATTTACATGACTATGAGATTTGATGTAAATTCTAAAATGTATCCGTTTGTAAGCAAGGTTTTGAGCGGAAATTTTTTTTGCAAGTCCTGGTAGGAAGAGTGACTTTACATGTCTATTGAACATATCATTGGCTATAAATCACGGCTGAGTTGATTGATCAAGAGTTGGATGGGTGGGAGACTCAATTCGGACAATCAATAGATGGAGGACTCAATTGGAACATGTTAGATAGTTTGAGGATAAATTGTCCTTTACTCAAGTTTTTAATCTGATTCCTAAGAAGATGGAGGCCGTTTGTTTACGCGGCTGCAGATGTGTTTTAATTAAAACGCAGTTTGCAGCCGTTTGGTAATAAAAAAAAAAATGATTTACTGTTCATGAATCCCACATGATTTTTGCGTCTGAAACGCAGGTAATGAAAAGCAAGGAATTCCTGCTTTTCACGCACTGTGCATGCTAATTGCACTGTTCACTGAACAGTGCAATTAGCATGAACAGTTTCTCTTGCACTGTTCACTTAAAAAACAATGAACAGTGCAATTCACTTGCACTGTTCACGTGAACATTTTTTTTTAGTGTGTTAATTTTATTAACAGAAGAATTAAATTCACTCGTACTGTAATGTGAACAATATTTTTTTTCCCGAAAAACTAGTATAGAGTGAATTAAATTCACTTGCACTGTAAATATCAATTTTATACCTGATAATATTTTATCTAATTTTATTACACGCTCAAAAAATTATGAAAACTGTAATTCTTATCGGATGAATTTTGTACGTAATGGAATTATAAATAGTTTAGTGAAATAATAAAAAATATTTTATATAAAGTATTATTTATTTCATGATGTAATTGAAGTAATTAATTCTACAATATTTAAATTTAAAACCATCAATATTAATATATATGTTTTTAAATTATTTTATAACCTCAATTTCAAAAGCATTCTTAACCAAACACATCAAACTACTTTTTCTTTAACCTCAATTTCAACCACAGTTTTAACCAAACACCTATTTTTTCAAACCAACCTTAACTAAAAGTACTTTTTATAAAATATTTTTTTTCAAACCACAACCACAACAGCTACCGCAATACCAAACACACATATTAATTAGTTATCCACCTTCATCTTTTAAAAAAAGGGGTGTGTGTATCCTTAAAAAATTATTGCATTCTTAAACATAAGTGATCTCATTCTTCCATTATTTTTCTATATAAACACCATCTAAAACTTATAATTTTTTTTTTCATTTTGTCAATTAACCATATATAATTTCGAATTTCATATAGTTTGAGTAATGGAGAAGTGTTTTGAACCACCCCTAAAATCAATTTTTCTTTCAAAATATCAAATGAACCAAAGATCGAAGCAGAGGGGCTTACCAAGGGTTTCACTTCCTCATGATCAACGGCAGCATGATTTCATCCCACCATTTGTAAAACAATGAAGAAAACTAGAACTACAGAAAGACCAACCAAAGAAGGGGAGGGGAGAGAGTAAATGCTTCTCATTTTCAAGAATGAATTAAAAATTGAAATTATATAGATTGATAATTGATAGGTGACACAAATTGACTAGTATTGTTGTGAAAAAAATTCTCAAACTATAACTACTAAAATTTTTAGATTTATCAAAGAAATTTTTTATTGATATCTATCTCATAGTTCATTGATAAGAAACTTGTTATCAGACTCACAAATAAAAAATAATCAATTAAAAAAACTGTCATAGTGATTTTTGATTTATTAATAAGTTTATCAGTAATAATTTTACAAATAAATTTATTAGTGCAAATAATAATAATAATAATAATTTGAAGTACTTAATCTTTTTAATCTATTTATGATTTAAAAAACTCTTTTCATTCTTTTCCTATTTCTCTCGTGGGATTTTCTTAAAAATAAAAATCATATTTGACGGAATTTTTTAGCAAGGTTTATCTGGATAATGATAATATTATGGAACTGGCTCGTTTAATGACCAATGTCATCAAGTTTTTTAATAAATTGACTGGATGAGGCTAATCTGAGAATTATTTTTAAATTATTGGTGGTTATTTAATTAGCAAAGTTAAGAAATTGGTGTGCAATTGATAGAAACACCAAATTCCATGAACAAAATAAAATTTATCCAAATATTAATGTCAATGTCACATCTAAATTTTGGATAAGTGATTTAAATATTTCCCAAGCTCGTGAAAAATCTCACTGATAATGGAGCACGCCATGGAAAACCGCAAGAATAATTAAATGACGAATGAAACGAAGATTTCGGTCATAAAACGGTGAACGCAAGACGGCAGAGAAAAAGAAAGGTATATTTCCTTCGCATACGTCAAGGTCCTTTGTCAAGAAGCTACCACAGACAAATGCAACTGTGGTCAACATCGAATTGTTTAATTAACCGAGTACCATATGTGTTAACGAGCTTGTAATTTGCTGGTAATTTCTCAAACCAAAGGAGATTTAAGTGCTTCTAAAAACTAAATAACGAGGAACCAATGCATACATGATAGCTCTTGAGAGACAATGAGAAACTCGGAACTCCTTTTTCATTTTCACTCGTATTTACACCAGTTGAAACATGTCACGATATATATATATATATATAAATAAGAGACACAATATTTGATACTAGACTGTCAAATTTAAAAACCGACCCCCAAGAGACAGGCTAAAGATAACATGATAATATGGTGGATCAAGGGTTAAGATTTGTAAACCCAGTCACCAAGTACTTGTTTCTTCCTTTTCACACTAGACATCTAGGACGTAGTTCTCTGTACACCTAGTACAGAGGGCTTTGGGAGGAACGCCTGGGCCGCACTTTAACGGTCAATGGATTCGCCATCTCACAGGACAGTCGCAATACTTCTGATAGGTCAACGTTGTTTTCTTCACCCGGCACCCATTCATACTCGTGTAACAGTGATGCAACCCAGAAGGTCACCGTGGTTATGCCCAATGTCTTTCCAGGGCAAGTCCGCCTACCGGAACCAAACGGAGCAAGCCTAAGATCCGAGCCGAGAACAGAAAACTCCAACACATCCTCCTTAGTCACGACGAATCTCTCGGGCATAAATTCAAGTGGGTCCTCCCAAAACTCTGGGTCCCTTGAAATGGCCCACATGTTAACCATTGCTGTGGTCCCTTTCGGCACGTGATACCCATCAATGGTTGTATCGGTGATGGCTAGCCTGGCCCACGAGAGAAGTGGGCCAGGTGGGTGTAGCCTCAACACTTCCTTCACCACTGCCTGGAGATACACCATGGCCGTGATATCAGATTCAGCAACGGCCCTTGATCTTCCAACAACTTTGTAAAGCTCATCGTGGACCTTTGATTGAACATCAGGATGAAGCACCATTCTCGCTAGAATCCACTCAATCAAAACCGCCACTGTATCAGTCCCTCTGAAAATCATTTCCTACACACAGAGAAAGTGAAACCCAGCAATATTAGTTAGTCCAAATGTACAACAACATAGTACAAGATAGAAATAAAAGCATTAATTTCTTGCTGCTCAGAATAATTTATATGTATGTACATCCACGAACACACATAACAATTATAAGTTACGTATCTGGGACAAAAATATTATAGTAAGATTCATGTGTGATGTGTGTATATGCGCGCGCGCCCCTGCTTGCTTACCCAAAGGACGGCAATCATATCGGAGTCCGATAATTTATCGTGGCCTTGGAGAGACAACAAAACATCAACGAAATCTGGGTTTTCACTTCTGGTTAGAGCTCTGTGTTCAGCTATAATTCGGCTGACAAACCGGTTCACTTTTGGCACGAGATTTGAGCATCTGAACCGGATTTTTTGAGGGTCAAAATCTGCCAGCCAAGGAAGGTGGTCACTCCAGTTAAGTGTACCCAATAAATCGTACCCCTCTTCAACTAGAGCTCTTAGCTCTTCAACTTCATTATTAAATGAATCCAATTTATATTCGCGTCCAAAAACTGAACACATCATGTTGTTAAGTGAAGCTCTTTTAAGGACCTCACGAACGCTGAAACTGCTCTTTTCTCGGTCATTGAACGTTGACACCATTTGAGAAGCAATTTGGAGCCTTTGAGACTCGGCAGCTTTGATTTGCTTGGGGCAGAAAAGGTGTGTAGAAGCTATTTTTCTAAGGGTTCGCCAGTAGACACCATAAGGAGCGAACCCGATTGCTCTATTGAACATTAGGCTATAAGCAGATTCTTTAACTGGACGATCTGCAAACACCGAGCTGTTCAATATTTCTTTAGCGACATCAGGATTGCATGTCACGATAACACGAGTATCACCAAGGCTAAACGCCATGAGCCTCCTGGCTTTGCATGCATCTGCAGCAGCTGCAATCTTGTGATGTGCTAAGGAGGTCATAAGCTTCATGCTGCCGGTAATGGGGAATCCCCTGGGACCTGGAATTGGATTAGAAATTGTCAAGGAAGTATTTTTGAGTTTATATTTTCCCCAAGCTGGACCACCAGGGTATGCCCAGTAAATCAGGGTAACAACTATCCAGGCTAAACCAATGATCAAAAGTGACCATGCAATATTTTCTTGTGTAAAGGCTCTGCATTTGGAGGCCAAAGCAAAGATCCAGAAGCTATCTATGTCTGTTCTCATGGTGGGCTAGGTTAATTGGAATTTTGAAGATTGAGGAGAGGGTACACAAATACAGGGTGAATTTTATGTTTTCCACGCTGACAAGAAAAGAAAGTGGCTTCTGATTTTTGGGCTGTATGGAAATGCTTGGTTGGTGTCTATATATATAGAGTGGTGAGCGAGTAAGGCTATTAATTAACATTAACAAGAATCCTAAAACGAAATGGTTTTCATACGTGGCAAGTTTTGTAATTTTTTTCAACTTTCTTTGGCTGCTTTCAAGTGTCGTTTTCATTATTTTCTCATTTTCTTTTCTTTTTTTCCTTAAAGTTTTGATTTTTTAATTTCATTCTTTCATGTCATATTTTCAATTTTTTTGTTTCAAAAATTTCTTTCATTTTACATTTCCTAGCGTGTTAATAGTTTTGGACACACATTCCATTATGTATTGGGCATTGATTTTGTAGTCTTGAACTATAATTTTTATTAAAAATAACAATTAACAAAATAAGAATCAAAGTATACATTCAAAAAAATAGAATCCCCCTTTTATATTTTTAAAAATTCACATGCAGAAAACAAACAAAGAAAAAGAGAAAAAAAAACAAAAAAAAGGTTGTTAAAGCCACTCTTTCCACCGAATGCCACTGTGGTGGGAAGACCTTGTCGAGACCTTTCTAACGGCTTTAAGGATGGCTGCCATTGGAGCTTAGAGAAGTCGCACGTGCCACCGTAATGTGATGACCTTCCTCACACACTAACGCATGTGTTACACATGCAAAAAAAAAATATTCATTCAATTTAGTCCTTAATTCTCTAATATCTTCTCATTTTAGATTATGATTCATTAATAACTCTTACACTAAGCCTAATTTGGGAGAGACGACAATATGAGAAAAAAAGGCCTAATAGGTCTCAAGAGCAACCCAAACAAACACAATAGGAGAGTGAAAATATAGTAATACCTTAAAAACAATATTGGTGTACATGCTCATTTTTAACTATCAGATTTATATGTTTTAAAATACCATCAAGTGTCATCAATTGTACAAGAAAAAAAGACTTTCAAACATTTTACAACCCAGACTAGGTGAGAGTTGGTCAAAGTTTAATGACAATTTCAAATAGTTCCTTTGTGGCTTTGATTTTGTTTTATTTTTTTGCTAAAAAAACTAGTTTAACTAGCAACGTAACATAAGTTGAAATTGTTTTAAAATACCATCAAGCATCATCAATTGTACAAGAAAAAAGACGTCCGAACATTTTACAACCCAGACTAGGTAAAGAGTTGGTCGAAAGATTTCAAGTTTGCCCACTTAACTTGGTTTAATGATAATTTCAAATAGTTCATTTGTGACTTTGATTTTTTTATTTTTTTTGCTAAAAAAACTAGTTTAACTAGCAACGTAACATAAGAAGCAATCTAGTGTAGATCTATTTTATATGAAGATATATTTTTGTCTCAAGAAACTCCTCTTGATCTATATATCCATAACATATCTCATTGAAACTTATAATTTCTAGTTTTCAACAAATATGATAAAAAAATGAGTTGAATTAATTCCAAACATAATAAAAAATTAAAATTATACCTATATCTTTAGTTGAACAACTAGTGCTTGTACTCCTTTTAACTCTGTAGGAATAAAAATATTTTTTATATACATCTTTGTCAATATGTTGTATTTATGTGTATTTTAATTTGATAAAAAATTATTATATAGATTTAGTCTATCACTATCATAAAATTAGCAAATATAAACAAAATTACCAACGACAATAATTGTTTTGGTAAATTGTGGGGTAATTTACCGATGAAATATGTCCTTGTACACTGACAGAAATATAGTGGGAAAATAAGAAACGAAAAAGAAAAGGAAAAAATGATGTATCATTGTTACAATTAGTGTTACTGATGAAATAAACTTGTCGCTAATATTTGCTGCTAAACTCATCGGTAATATTTAAGTTATGAACTAGTGAGAGACCCCTCATCTCCTCCTTCCTCATTTCTTCTTCTTCTTCCTTTATTTTTCACTACAAATAACAACAAACCCCCTCCTCTATTTTATCACAAATCAAATTCTCATCACCATAAATCTAGCCAACCCAACACTCAGTTTGTCAGCATCCCTAGTCTAGTTCAATTTCTTTTTAGGATTTCACTCATCAATCAAGCAAAACTATCAATTTTTTGTTTTAACTCTTTGTTTTTTATTTTGATGCAGTATATGTAGTTTGTTTGTTTGTTTACTTGTTTTATAGCTTTTTCCCTTGGAAATTTGTTTTGTGAATGTATGATTTGTACATGTTAGGACTTGTTTGATATTTTAAAAAATTATATTTGTTTGTAATTTGATGAAATTAATTTTGATTTTGTGACTTTAGTGTTTTGTAATGAAATAAATAATACCTTATTTAATATATTTGTTTCATATTTTGTCAATTTTATTGTTAAGTTTGAAATTCTGGTAAATATAGAGGAATTTTATTTTTTGTAGAAAGTTGATAATGATTTAAGGGTACTATTAAAATAGATTGAATAAATTTGAGTTAAACCACTAATTTATTTAGTTCACATAACTAATTAATACATGATATCATCAATATTCTATATAGGTTTGATATAAATAATGAAGGATCGTTCTAGGATGTATCGAGTTTCACCTGAAGGGTTATGCAAGATGGATTATTGTAATGGGGTTACGGTTTTATTAATTATGCACTATCTAATTCGATGTTGCTAAATTTATGATAAAACTCATTGGCCTAGGATACCAAAAAATTGATATTTTTCTAAAAATTTTGTAAGTTATAATACCTTGAAAATAAAAATTTGATCGAGTGCAGAACTTGTGAGTATGATCGGTATAAACCTAGAATTGGCATGAGAAGGACTTTTGTCACTCTTGAAAAAGGTTATTCATGTCTCCAAAGACTATTAGGAACATGACATGACATCATTCACATGATGTGATGAATAGAGTAATGGTGAACCGTCCGATGGTGAAGCTTGAGAACATTTTAGAAAGGTCCATCCTTAGTTTTCATTGGAATCACGAAATGTATATCATGGGTCATGTACTGACATATTCAATTCATTCGGTTCATTTGTTACTTCTTATTCTTATTGGTCGGTGACACTCATAGTTTACAACTTAACACTGAGGATGTGTATGAGGTTGAAGTTCATTTTTTTTATACAGTCATATCATGTCCTAATAGTCCAGATAGGAATATTGATGTTTGTCTATGACCGTTGATTGATGATTTAAAATAGTTGTGGTCATCTACGACTTTGACTTATGATATATCGATGGGATAGAATTTTTAGATGAAGGCATCTTTGATATAAACTATCAACGATTTAAATATGTATGAGATGGTTTCTAGTTGGACCAAGCATGAGAAAGTAGCATGTCTATATTATATGAAAAATAACAAGGTCTTGACCTTAACAAATTGTGGTAAAACATCTATTTTTATTGTCACCGATGGTTCTTGTCAATCATAAGTATAGAAAAAACAGAAAGAACTTTTTTATTGATAGAGTTGAAAGGGATGTTGCACTGCGAGTACCATCAAGTGAAAAATTATATGATATGGTATTGTAGTACGATGACATTGTGTTTGATTTTCAATCTTGTTAGTAGAAGTTTCTTGATTTTGGTGTAAATCAAAGTATTTTTTTAGATCTTTCTTATTGAAAGACTAATCTCCTCCACTATAATCTGGATGTCATACATATTAAAAAAAACATGTTTGAAAATATTTTTAACACGATGATGAGTGTGAAAGGAAAAACAAAGGACAACATAAATGCTAGAATGGATATACCTTTGTTTTGTCACTATAAGAATATAAAGTTTATTTATGATGGGTCACAAGTCACAAAACCCAAAGCCAACTTCGTCATAAACAAGAATGCACAATTATTTATCTATAAATGGCTTAAAAGTTTATGTTTTCCTGATGGACATGCTTAAAACATATCTAGATTGGTGAATTTGAAAGATTGCATATTGTATGAAATAAAAATTCATGTCTGTCATGTGTTTATGCAAACAATCATTCCACTTGCTTACCAAGATTTATTACTAATAAGGGTATTGGATGCATTCACAGACCTCAATCACTTTTTATATATGGATATATCCATTCAAGAGGTTAGAGATTACATATGCATCTTAATTAACTTTTTTTTGTCTTTTTTTTTTAAATCTAAAATATTCATTTAATTCAATGCAGATACTTGCTCAACTTTAAGAAAAAATTAAAAAACAAGGTGCATATTGAGACTTTGATATGTAAGACTTATATTGTTAAAAAGATCTCAACATTTATCTCATTGTATTTCGAACATCACTTGAGAACAAGAATCAACCACATTTCAAGACATGATGACGATGACGAAGTGGCTTGGTGTGGGAATTAGTCAATATTTTTCTATATTGGATGACATGTACCAAAACATATAAAGAGGATAAGATACTTAACATAAATCAAATTCAAATACGCACATAATTACATGTTATTTAACCGCAATGAATTGAGATCTTTTATTCAATAAGTATAATATTTAACATGTTGTTATTTTTTAACAATTTATCTTTTATACTATTATAAACTGATAGATTGATGAATTCCATGTAGGCAACATCGTTAATTTTTACAATCCAAAAACTCATAGTTAACTGAATCCCAAATCTTTCGATTACAAGATGAATAATTTTTCATGTGTGTTCAGAATACATGTAAGCACTACTTAATTATTCTTATCTCTTGTAAAACTTAATTTCATTCCACCTTTCTCTTTAACATTTAATAGTTGTAATCTTATACCAGGTTTATCAATTGAGATGGAATGTTAGTGGTACTTTAAATTTACTATGTCTGGATCCTGAAAGAAAAATGAAGTGTTATAACAAGTATTTCTTCAATGGACAAGTCTTTCATACTGAAGAGTATGATCAAAGTGGAAAGATACATAACAGTGGGGTTTATGTTAAGGGATTAACTTCTAATTAGTTTGAAGTTGATTATTATGGGAAGTTAAAAGAGGTGATAAAATTGTAATATCATAGTGAGCAGAATAAAATATTTTTATTCAAATATTATTGATATGATATCACTGATAGAAAAATCAGAATAGATCCTCATCATTGTTTGCTAAAGGAAAAAGTTTATTATACATACACTCTTTCTTTTAGAAAGGATCGTTATACGGTTGATTGGTTTTCCATAGTGAAAACCAAAGCTAGAGGTGGTGTTTAAATTATTTAGGATGGTAATGATGAAGTAACTGTGAGAGATGATATATTTCAACTTGATGAGTTAGTTGATCCATATCAAGTTGCGTTGTCTACCTAATTAGAAGAAGACTCAAATTTTCCTATCTTTGAGAATATATTTTGTTAATGTTGATGCTAAGAAGTTAAATGATATATTGAGAACCAGTGAACACACAAAAGTTGATGACGATGATGATATCGACTAACAGATGAGAATTTATATAGATATCAAGGGAAAAGTCAATAGTGTGTCATACGGACAAGAGCGCTACTTGTTCTTCTAGCAGCACTTCTGATGACCATGATTCGTTAGGTCATGGACAAGCACCTGAGGTATAGATACCCTCTCTCGATGTATACTCATCGAGTGTGATGCCGCTGTATAGAGGGGGGGTCTATTCTAAGTGGGATTTATATATTGGGAAGTACATTATTCAATGGAAACCTAACCACTCAATATAAATTTGTTTTTCTTTCCTACACGATTAAAAAACAAACAACAGTTAATAATTTTTGAAATACTAATTTCAATTAACAAATAGAATTTCAATTTTACAAATTTAAAGGTTGTTCGCATTATAACATCAACGATGAAATCATTTATGGAAGTGCTATTATTTCAATGGAGTCAAGTTTTCAAAAAACTTGAATGGAAACCTATGATTGATGTATGGTTTGGAAAATTCAAGGTTAGTTTATACTTGAACAGTTTTTTTTGTTATGTTAATTCAGTTTATTTTTTTATGTTAATTCAGTTTAATTTTAATAAATTAATTCTTTTACAAATTTAATGTGCAAGAAAAAAAAATTATGGGATATGGCTGGCAATGTTGTTGTCATGAGAGTTTGAGAGAATCACAGCGCAATTATGTAAGATTTAATTCAAAATTTTATATTTTTTATTTAAATGATAATTTTTTTATCTTCCATTATCTTAACCGATAATTCATATCCACTATGTAGACTGTGTGATTTTTGGTATGAGGCACAAAACAAAAAACAAGAAAAAAAAGCTAAAAAAGAGGTTTTCTAGGCTAGGGAGACATGTTAGTTTTGAGGGATTTTAGACCACTGCATATCTTAGAGTCTGTATGGGTAGATTGTATCTAGCATGTGATGTCCGAGCATTTCATATGACGATCACTGTTCGGTGCTAAGAACCAGAACAAAGAGATTCATGGTTTAATTACCATGCACACCGGCGAATCCATTCTATTTGTTTTGAATACGAAGCGGATGGTAAGATTCTTTTGTATTGTGTCCATTTTTTAAAATTGTTATTTTATAAAAAAATATTTAACTAACAACTATTTTCTTTTGCAGGCTACGACTCTTAAAGTCGAACCAAGACCAATGAAACTTTTTGTAGAAACTTACATGCGAAACAATAACCTCCTGAAAGGGGTGCAATAACTCATGCATAACTGAGTTTAGAAGTTTGTGGTAAGTTGGATTTCAATAATTTTTTTCGTAAGTTATTAAGTTTTTTAAATTTGCTAACTTGGTTTTTTTAAAAACAATTCAGAAAACATATAACACCCGGTTGCAGAAGAGATATGGAAATGATCCTTCGACCCATCCATAACCAGATCTAGATTTATAGTTATAGGCTAGATTCTTTGGTGGACTTGATAGAAATCAAGTTTAAGATATCTCAAACACCACGATCGAGGATTTGCTGACGGCCCGTAGTGTTTTAACCGTTAGATGCTCAAAATCAGTTATAAACACTCAATCTCCAGAGTTGCATGTGATTGTAAACAACAAGTTGAAGCTCGAACGACCGGGCTTGCTACTAAGACAGAACGACTTGGTGCTGAGACGGTTAAACTCCGACTTGGTGTTGAGACAGAATCACTTCCTCTTCTATCATTATCTTATTGCTAGCCACCATGTCCGATGCTATTACGACTACCATCTCATATCAAAATAATAATTGTTTTGTTAACATTCCGTTATAATTTTTCAAAGTCATACCCTTTTTTGTAAAAATAAAAATGAAAAATAAAAATATTCTCAACTAAAAAATAGAAAAATAATGTTTGCAAAACAAATAAATTTCTTCCCATAAGACGTGACCTGGATGTCATCAATCACAGCTGGAGCATAAAAAAAGAAGAAGAAGAGGCAGCTTTGCATAACGGTAGAGGGTTGCCCCTTGCTATAACAAAAAAAAAAAGAAAAAAAAAAGAGGCAGTGTCGATTTATTGATTCTTTTTCTTAGTAAATAAATAAATGAATCTGGTTAGGAATAAACAGCTAGCGCCGCCACGATTGCATGACGATATGCGGGAAGGGAAACCTTCTTTACTGAGTCGCGTGAACTGCACACTCAAGTCCCGCTGGATCCTGTACAGCCTCGCTGACGTTCGGTGTCAGGAGAACTGCCGTGTACGTACGTGTGCGCCAATCAAAGTGCTGTTACTTTCAATAAATTCTTATTTATCAATAAAGTTAATTTTTCCAAAAAAAATAAACACTGCTTTTATTTATTAACGACGATGTTCGAGCCACTTAATTATCTGCCGGATAATATTTGGGATTGGTTTGAGATGTTGGAAATCGCAATTGTCTTGCTAAATGGGATTGTTTTTTAAAATGTTTTTTATATTGAAATATATTAAAATTATATATTTTTTTATTTTTTAAAAATTATTTTTAAAATCAGCGCATCAAAACAATCCAAAATATATATAAAAAATTAACATTTAGTAAAAAAGAAATTGAATTTTTTGAAATGCGGGTTGACCAGCGTTTCCAAATGGGCTCTTCTTTTAAAATATCGGATGTATTTT
>Ga0307515_10009765_pt1 | contig 18492 bp, 5 predicted proteins | sample 17_EM_MG_FD_194513 | JGI IMG/M metagenome (GOLD analysis project Ga0307515, IMG submission 194513) | Populus trichocarpa ectomycorrhiza microbial communities from riparian zone in the Pacific Northwest, United States - 17_EM | ecosystem: Host-associated > Plants > Roots > Unclassified | place...
GGTGATCAGTCCGCGACCAACGCGCAGGCGTTCGCCGGAACCCTGCTGGCGGGCCGGTGCGCGGTCATCGTCGCGGCGCCCGGCATCGCGGACAACGCGGTCCGGGCCCTCGCCGGTCGCTATCCGGCCCAGCAGTTCCTGGTCGTCGGTGGGGCCTCGCCCGCGACCGGCAACGTGACCCGGTTGGCGTCATCGTCCATATCGGACACTACGGCCCAGGTGTCCACGGCGGTCGGTGACCGGTTGGCGGCCGACGACTGACTTTGTCCCCGCCGGGGCGATTCTTGAGGGTTCGGCGCGGTGTGGGCGTGATTAGACATCGCTGTTGCTTGATAGTTATCAAAATAGTCATCGACGGTCTTGACCGCATGATCATCAATGCAAATACTCCTCGTGCCGGAGCGACATACACGGGGGTTGATCGGCGATGGTCTGGTGGCGGCGTTGTGCCTTTGTGACGGTCCTGGTTTTCGGGCTGTCCGTTGCGGTGCCCGCGCAAGTGGTGCAGGACGGCGGGTTTCCGGTCGGCTGGCTGGGTGACCTGTTCCGGCTGCCCCAGGCCTGGGCGGCAGCCAAGGCCGTGACGGGCCTGCCAGGCCAGGAGCACGGCGCGAACGCCGGCCTGAGCGGCTACGTGCCGACCTCGGCGACGACCGCGAACGGCGGCTCGGGGCGTACGCCCAAGAAGGTCGCCGGTGGCCTGGACGGCTACCGGCCGCACGACGCCTCGTCGGGAACGACGACCACCGCCGGGGAACACGGTTTCGATGCCGCGACCAGCCGTCGGCAGGCCACCAAGTCCAAGGCCACCATGGATCAGTACGCGAACACCGACGGCTCGGTCACCCAGGTGTACTCCGCGGGCCGCGACAACTACCGGGCCGCCGACGGCTCCTGGCAGAAGATCGACCCCACCCTGGTGCCGGACGGGGCGGACAGCTGGACGATGCGAGCGAACTCGTTGCAGGTCTCGCTCGCCGAGCCGGCACCCGCTTCGGCGGCGCCGGCAACCGCTTCGGCCGCGCCGGCAACCGAAAGCGCCGACGCCGCGGCGGCTGATCCGCTGGCGTCGATGACGTTGCCGTCCGGTGCGTCGGTCGGCTACGACCTGAGCGGTGCGGCGGCGGTGACTCCGGTGGTGAGCGGCTCGACGGCGACCTACTCGTCGATCCTGCCGGGCACCGACCTGGAACTGCAGACCTTCACCAGCGGCGTCAAGGAGACGCTGATCCTCGACTCGCCGGCGGCGGCCAACGAGTGGGTGTTCCCGTTGCGGCTGAACGGGTTGACCCCGCGGATGACCGACGACGGTTCGGTCGAGCTGCTCGACGCGTCAGGCACGGCGAAGGCCTGGTTCCCGCACGGCTTCATGGCGGACTCCAAGTTCAACGCGCAGTCGGGTGAGATGACCCGGTCGTCGGCGGTGTCGATGACGCTCACGACGGTGGACGGCGGGCCCGCGCTGCGGATCGTGGCGGACCGGGCCTGGCTGAACGACCCGGCCCGGGTGTATCCGGTGCGGGTGGATCCCACGGTGACCACAAGCGACACCGGCGATGTCTACGTCGACAACGACTCGGACACGACTGCCAGCGACCAGAACGGCGACAACCTGCCGATCGGTACCTACAACAGCGGTACGACCAAGGCGCGTTCGTTCATCCACCTCAGCGAGTTCGACGACGACGGGCTGACCGGCAAGCGCGTCACGGCGGCGAGCCTCAAGCTCTACCTGACGTGGCAGTACTCGTGCACGGTGGACCGCATCTTCTATGTGCACGCGGCGACGGAGTCATGGACGGTCGCGGACCTGAGCACCTCGACCTACCCGGGCGCCTCGGTCAGCAGCTCTTCGATCGGCTCGTTGACGGTCACCGATCCCGGGGACGCGTGCACCAATACGTCGGCGAACCGCAGCGTCGGCGAGTGGGTGACGGTGCCGCTGAGCGTGGCGACGTTCAACGACTGGTCGTCGGGCGGCTCGAATCTCGGCCTGGCGCTGCTGTCGTCGGTGTCCGACTCGTACGCGTGGAAGCGTTTCACCTCGGCGAACTACTCGTCCGGCACCTACGAGCCGAAGCTGAGCCTGACCTACACGTCCAACGTGCTTCCTCAGGTGGACACCCGCTACCCCGCGAACAACGCGGCGGTGGAGACGCTGACGCCGCAACTGGTCACCCGGGCGCACGACCCGGATGCGTACCCGGCCAAGGGGTTGACCTACTCCTACACGGTCTACAACAGCGCGGGCACTTCGGTGGCGACGTCGGGGACGGTCTCGACGTCGGGGTGGCAGGTGCCGGCCGGGAAGCTGGCCTGGAACAGCACGTATTACTACACCGTGAAGGTGGGTGACAAGGTCGGCACGTCGGCCGAGTCGGCGGCGTACGCGTTCACCACCCCGGTGCCGCAGCCGAGGCTCACCTCCGACCTGGCGCAGAACCCGGGCGCCGGCTTCGACCCGAACAACGGGAACTACACCACCTCGGCCACCGATGCCCAGGTCGCCGGGGTGGGGCCGGCACTGGAGATCTCGCGCAGCTACAACAGCCTGGACACCCGCCGGTCCGGGGCGTTCGGCCAGGGCTGGTCGAGCATCCTGGACACCAAGGCGACCGAGCGGTACGACGCCGCCGGCGCGGTTCAGACCGTGGTGGTCACCTATCCGAACGGTTCGGAGGTGGCGTTCGGCCGCAACGCCGACGGCACCTTCACCGCACCCTCGGGCCGGTACGCGACGTTCACCGCGCAGACGTCAAGCGGCACCGTCACCGGTTACACGCTGACCGACAAGGACGCGACGCAGTACGTGTTCGGCCGCTCGGCCGGCAGCGGCGTCTTCAAGGTGACGTCCATCATCGATGCCAACGGGCGGCCGCTGACCTTCACCTACGACACCGCCACCGGCCTGGTCTCGAGCGTGACCAACGCCTCGGGCCGCAAGCTGACCCTGACCTGGGTCACCGCGGCGAGCCAGGCGGTCGGCGCCGCGCACGTCGCGTCGGTGACGAGCGACGCACCCACCGCGGGCGGGGCCGGCTACACCTGGACCTACGCCTACGGCACTTATGACCGGCTGATCACCGTCTGCCCGCCCGGGACCACGACGGAGTGCACGTCCTACAACTGGGCGAACTGGAACAACCAGTACGCGAACGCGGGCCTGAACCTCAACCCGTACTCGTTCTGGCGGTTGAACGAGGCGTCCGGTAGCTCGGCGGCCAGCAGCGTGCTGACCAACGCCGGCGTGGACAACGGCACTTACAAGAACGTGACGCTCGGCGGCACCGCCGCGCTGACCGACTCCACCTCCCCGTCGGCCGCCTTCAACGGCACGTCGTCCTACGTACAGTTGCCGGGCAAGCTTGTCGCCGACGGCTCGTATCAGTCGGTGAGCATGTGGTTCAAGACGACCACACCCGGCGGCGTGCTGTTCAGCTACAGCGCCGGCTCGATCACCGCCGGAACGACCACCGGCAACTACACCCCGGCGCTGTACGTCGACAGCAACGGCTATCTGCGTGGCGAGTTCTGGCAGGGCGCCGCCACCACGATCAAGTCCAAGTCGGCGGTGACCGACGGCGCCTGGCACCACGTGGTGCTCGCCGGCGCGGGCGGCACGCAGACGATGTACGTTGACGGCGCGTCCCAGGGCTCGCTGTCCGGGACGATCGCGCTGTACCAGACCGGCGGGTCGGCGTACGAATACATCGGTGCGGGCTTCGTCGGCAACAACTGGCCGGACCACGCCAACACCGGCACCTCGCCCGCCGTGGCGAACTACTTCACCGGCTCGATCTCCGACGTCGGCTTCTACACCAAGGCCCTCAGCAGTGCCGACGTGAGCGGCATGTACTGGGTGGGCAAGAACTCCGGTTCGGTGATCCGGCGGATCACCTCGCCGGCCGGCCGGGTGCTGGCCGAGGTCGCGGTGAGCACGGTGACCGGCCAGGTCACCTCGGTGACCGACGAGAACGGCGGCGTCTGGACCATGGGCACGCCGGCGATCGCCGGCAGCAGCGACGTCTACGAGGCGGCGGTGCTCGGCGCCAAGCCGCTCAACTACTGGCGGCTGGGCGAGACCGACACGGACACGACCGACGCGGTGAACGAGGTGGCCGGCGACACCGCCACCTACAGCTCGGTCACGCTCGGCGGGGCCGGTCCGTTCAGCGACTCCACCGCCGCGAGCTTCGACGGAACGGCCTCGAGCGTGGCCCTGCCGGGCACCGTGGCGCCGACCGGCGCGTCCTCGGTCGGGGTGTGGTTCAACACCACGGCCACGGGCCGGGTCCTGCTCGGCTCGCAGGCCGGCGAGCTGGGTGCCAGCACCGCCCCCGGGCTGCCCACGTTGTGGATCAGCTCGGACGGCACTCTGCGCGGCCTCTCGCCGTCCACCACGCCGACCGGGCCGCTGCGTTCCGGCCTCGCCGGCAAGTGCGCCGACATCAGCGGCAGCAGCACCACCAGCGGCACCAAGATTCAGATCTACACCTGCAACGGCACCGCGGCGCAGAACTGGACGTGGAACGCCAACGGCTCGGTCGGCGCGCTCGGCAAGTGTCTGGACGTGACCAGTGCCGGCACCGCCAACGGCACCCTTATCGAGCTGTGGACCTGTAACGGCTCCGTGGCGCAGGTCTGGGAGCCGTACAACGGCGGGTTGCGCAACCCCAACTCGGGCAAGTGCCTCGACGACCCGGGCAGCTCCACGACCAACGGCACCCAGCTGCAGATCTACACCTGTAACGGCACCAACGCGCAGAAGTGGGCGATGTCGCTGGTCTCCGCGGCGGCGGTCAACGACGGCAAGTGGCACCAGGCCGTGCTCGCCTCCTCCGGCACCGCCCAGACCCTCTACGTCGACGGTGTGAAGGCCAGCTCGACCACCGGGTCCGTCGCGCTGGCTCCCGGCAGCCAGCCGTACGCCTACCTCGGCGCCGGCTACACCGGCACCGGCTGGTCCGGGCTGACCGCGGCAACCACCTCGTACTTCTCGGGGAAGCTGGCCGAGGCGGCCTTCTACAGCGCGGAGCTGACCGCCGAGCAGGTCGACGCCCAGTGGCAGGCGAGCAAGCAGACCGTGCCCGTCGCGGTGACCGCGGTGGACACCACGGTGAAGACGATCACCATGCCGGTGAAGACGGTGACGGTCACCGACCCGGGCGGCAAGACGATCTCGTACGCCTACGACCTGATCAACAACCGGCAGGTCGCCGAGACCGACGCGCTGGGCAACACGAACCGGTACGGCTACGACACGGGCGGCTTCTCGAACCTGCTGTACGACGCCAACGGGGTGCGCACGCAGAGCATCCAGGACGCCCGCGGCAACACGATCCAGCAGATCACCTGCCAGGACCAGTCGGCGAACAAGTGCTCGAGCACCTACTACGAGTACTACCTGAACTCGTCGAACCCGGTGGACCCGCGGAACGACGTGATGACCACGAGCCGGGACGCCCGCTCCTCGTCCAGCACGGACGACACCTACAAGACCACGTTCAGTTTCGACGCCGTGGGCAACCCGACGGCGACCACCGACCCGCTGGCCCGCACGGTCGCCACGACCTTCACCGACGGCACGAGCGTCGCGGCCGCGGACTCCGGGTACGCGCCGGCCGGCCTGCCGTACCGGATCGTCAACGCCGCGGGCGGTGTGCAGACCGTGTTCTACAACGCCAACGGCGATGTAGCCAAGACGGTTTCGCCGGCCGGCGAGGTGAGCACCTACACCTACGATCTGCTGGGCCGCAAGCTGACCGAGACGGTCACCACGTCGTCCTTCCCGAACGGCCGGACCTCCACCTTCGGCTACGACCCGCAGGGGCGGGTGCTCACCGAGGTCGACGGCCCGGTCACCAACCGCGTCACCGGCGCGGTGCACACCCCGGCGACGACCAACGTCTACGACGCCGACGGCAACATGACCTCGCAGACGACCTCGGACACCACCGGCGGGGACGTGGCGCGCACCGAGACGGTCACGTTCAACTCCTACGGGCAGAAGGCGTCGCAGACCGACGCGGTCGGCAAGAGCACCAGCTTCACGTACGACGCCTACGGCCAGGTGGTCACCGAGACCGACTCCGACGGCGGGGTGACCGCGTTCACCGTCGACGCCGAGGGCAACGTCCTCACCGAGACGATGAAGGGCTTCACCGGAGACCCGAACAACCCGGCCGACCCCACCGACGTGGTGACCGAGTCGAACCAGTACGACCCGGACGGCCGGCTCGCCAGCACCACCGACGCGATGGGGTGGACCACCGGGTACACGTACACCGATGACGGGATGGTCGCGAAGGTAGCCCGCACGGACGGCACCAACACCTTCGTGCAGGAGCAGAACACCTACAACGCGGCCGGGCTCCTCGAGACCACCGTGACGAACAACGGCGCGACCACGGCGAGTTTCACCTACGACGCGGCGGGCCGGCAGGTCAGCACGACGCTGGACCCGAGCGGCCTCAACCGGGTCACCACGAACACCTACTCCGACGCCGACAACATCGTGCGGACCGCGCAGTCGGTGGGCTCGGGCAGTGCGCTGTCGGTAAGCGACTACCGCTACGACGCCGAGGGCCGGATCACCGCGCAGACCGCCTACAACGGGGACCCGGCCGGCACGCCGGTCGCCCGGTGGAAACTGGCCGAGACCTCCGGCACGACCGTCGCGGACAGCGCGGGCAATCTGCGGGGCACCGCCACCGGCGTGACCTGGTCGACGGACGCCACCCGGGGCGCGGTGGCCACGTTCGACGGCACCGGGTCGTCGGCGGTGGCCAGCAGCTTCCCGATGATGGACACGACCCGGGCGTTCACGGTGGCGGCCTGGGCGAAGCTGTCCAGCGCTACCGCGGATTCCTATCTGGTGACCGTGGGCGGTGCCAACGGCTCGTCCGCCTTCAAGATCAATTACGACGCGGCCAACACCCGCTGGCTGGTGAGCATGTCGGTCAGTAACGCCGACGGAACCAAGTCATGGGTGAACGTGAACAGCCCCACCGGCTCGGCGACGGCCGGTGCGTGGACGCACGTGGCGGTGACCTGCGATCCGGCCACCGGCAAGCTGAAGATCTACCTCAACGGAGCGCTGTCGGCGACCTCCACCACGACCAAGGCGTTCAACAACATCGGCACGACCAGCCGGGTCGGGGCGCCGAACACCGCTTCCGGCTTCACCGGTGCCATCTCCGACGTGCAGGCGTACCAGGCGACGCTGACCGACGCCCAGGTGGCCGCGGTCTACGGCGGGACCCTGCCGGCCGCCGGGGCCGGCGTGTCCCGCAGCGCGTACACAGTGGACGAAGGCGGCCTGGTGACCCGGTCGGTCGACCCGCTGGGCAACGCCACGGACACCAGCTATGACGAGGCGGAGCGGCCGGCCGTCAGCACGGCCGCCGCGGTCACCGCCGAGACCACCGCCGGCACGGTCACCGCCCGGCCGGTCAGCTACGTCGGCTACGACACGTTCGGCGACCAGACCGAGACGGTCGACGGCAACGGCAACAAGAGCACCTTCGTGTACGACCGGGCCGGTCGCGTGTACGAGACCCACAAGCCGGCGTACACCGCGCCGGGTGGCTCGACCGTGCTCAACCCGGTCAGCTCGGTCGTCTACGACGTGCTCGGCCAGCCCACCTCGGCGACCGACGAACTGGGCAACGTCACCAGCTACACGTACGACCAGCTGGGCCGGCTCGCCAAGTCGGTCGCCCCGAACGGCGGCGTCACGAAGGCCACCTACGACCTGAACGGCGATCCGCTCACGGTCACCGACCCGACCGGCGCGGTGGCCACGACCACCTACGACTTCCTCGGCCGTACGGTCACGTCGAGCCAGGCGGTGCGGCAGGACAGCGCGGCCTACACCACCAGCTACGCCTATGACGCGGCCGGCCGGTTGCAGAAGATGACCACTCCGGCCGGGGTGTCGCAGAGCTACACCTACAACGTCGCCGGGGAGCAGCGGACCAGCGTCGACGGCGCCGGGCAGACCACCACGTCGGACTACGACGGGCTGGGCCGGACGACGAAGGTGACCCAGCCCGACGGCGCCTACCAGACCACGACGTACGACATGCTTTCCCGGAACACAGCCGGCGCGGCGTACGCCTCCAGTGGGGGCACCGCGCTGACGACGAGCGGGCAGACCTACGACGCGGCCGGCAACGTGCTGACGGCCACGGACGGACGCGGCACGGTCACCTCGTTCAGCTACGACCCGACCGGCCTGGTGCTCTCCGAGAAGCAGCCGACCAGCAGCTCCGCGTCGATCACCACCTCGTTCGGGTACGACCTGAACGGCAACCGGACCCGGTTCACCGACGGCCGGGGCAACGCGTTCTGGACCACGTACAACGCCTGGGGTCTGCCGGAATCGTCCATCGAGCCGGCGACCACCGCGTATTCGTCGGCCGCCGACCGCACCTACACCATGGCCTACGACGCGGCCGGGGAAGCGGTGTCGCAGACCTCGCCCGGCGGGGTGGTGCAGACCTACGCCTACGACAACATGGGCGCCCTCACCGAGCAGGCCGGTTCCGGAGCGGCCGCGGACACCACGACCCGCAAGTTCGGCTACGACAAGGCCGGCCGGGTGACCTCGTTCTCGGCGCCGACGGGCAGCAACACGGTGACGTACGACGACCGGGGCCTGCCGCTGGCGATCAGCGGCCCGTCCGGGAGCTCGTCGTTCACCTACACCGCGGACGGCCTGATGGCGTCGCGCACCGACGGGGCCGGGACGACCGCGTACGCCTACGACACCGCAGACCGGTTGTCGACGCTGAAGAACACCACGGCCGGCACGGACCTCAGCTATGCCTACGACACCACCTCGGCCGTCTCGAAGATCACCTACGGGGGCACCGGTAACACCCGGACGTTCAGCTATGACGGCCTGCACCGCACGACGGCCGACGAGCTGAAGTCGGCGAGTGGCACGTCGATCGCGAAGATCTCCTACGGCTGGGACGCGAACAGCAACGAGACGTCCAAGACGACGACCAACTTCGGCGGCACGGCCACGACGAACACCTACGGCTACGACCTGGCCGACCGGCTGACGTCGTGGGACAACGGAACCACGACGGTCGGCTACACCTATGACGCGTCGGGCAACCGGACCGGCAACGGGTCGACGACCTTCACCTACGACCAGCGCAACCGGCTCGTCTCCGACTCCAACGGGGCAAGCTACAGCTACACCGCCCGCGGCACGCTGTCGTCGGTGGCGAGCAGCGCTGGCACGTATCTGACCACCTCCGACGCGTTCGACCAGACGATCACCCAGCAGGCCGGCGGCGGCACCCGCAACTACGGCTACGACGCCCTGGGCCGCGTGTTGCAGACCGGGTTCGCGTACACCGGCAGCGGTAACGACCTGGCCGCCGACTCGGCCGCCAGCTACGTCCGCGACCCGGGCAACGACGTGGTCGGGACGGCCTCGGGCGGCTCGACCCGGCTGGTCTGGACCGACCTGCACGACGACATCGTCGGACAGTTCACCGCGACCGGGTCCGCACTTTCCGGGTCGACGAACTACGACCCGCTCGGCGCGGTGCAGACCTCGACCGGAATGCTGGGCAGCCTGGGCTACCAGTCGGAGTGGACCGACAGCCTGACCGGCCGGGCCAACATGGCGGCCCGCTGGTACAACACGGCGACCGGCCAGTTCGACAGCCGCGACACCGCGTCCAACAGCCCGGTGCCCGACTCCATCAACGCCAACCGCTACCAGTACGGCGATGCGAACCCGCTGACGGTCACCGACCCGACCGGTCACTGGGGTTCCTGGTTCAAGAAGGCCGCCTCGGCGGTCAGCCACGCGGCGAGCACGGTCAGCTCGTACGCCTCGCAGGCGACCTCGTGGGCCGGCAGCTACGTGTCGTACCAGTACAACCGGGCGGCTTCGGCCTACTACGGCGCCAAGGCATGGACGCTGGACAAGGTCTCCCGGGCGGCCAAGAAGGTCGGCTTCAAGCGGCTGGCGAAGGCGGCCGACCGGGGCCGGAAACGGGCCGCCCACAAGTCACGGACGTATCACAAGCGATCGGTCCGGGCGCACAAGGACTACGAACGCAAGGGCCACGCCCTGAAACAACGGGTGCAGCGGGCGGCGAAGAAGGTCACCAAGGTCGTCAAGGACGCCTCGCGCAAGACGGTCAAGTGGGTCAAGGACCACAAGAAGCAGATCATCGCGGTCGCCGCGGTGGTGGCCACGGTCGCGGCCACGGTCGCCCTGGGCCCGGTGGGCGGCATCCTGGTCGGAATCGCGATCAACGTGGCCAAGGACGCCGCGATGGGCGACATCCACAGCCTGTCCGATCTGGGCTCCTCCGTGCTCAGCGGGGCGATAACGGGAACCATCGGCGCGCTGACCGGCGGCGTGGGCGGCGCGATCGGCGGAAAACTGGCCGGAATGGCCGCCACCAAGCTGGGCGCCGGCCTGATGGGCCGGGCACTGAGCGGCGCGATCGGCGGCGGCGTCTCCGGCGGCATCACGGACGCGGCCGAGCAGTACATGACAACCGGCCACGTCAACCTCCGGCAGACCGCGCAGGCCGCGGCGACGGGCGCCGTCGTCGGAGCGGTGACCGGTGGGGCTTCCCGTTCCCGTCAAGGCTGCCACAGTTTCGAGAAGCAGACGCGGGTGGTGATGGCCGACGGCAGTACGAAGCAGATCGGCAAGGTCGAACTCGGCGACAAGGTTCTGGCGACGGATCCGCAGACGGGCAAGACCGAAGCGAAACCAGTTAGCGTGTTGCACCACAACCGCGACAAGGACCTGGCCGACGTCACGGTCAAGGACACCAAAACCGGCAAGAAGACGGTGCTGCACACCACCTGGCACCACCCGTTCTGGAACGCGACGACCGGCAAGTGGACCGACGCGGCGGACCTGAAGGTCGGCGACAAGCTGCGCAGTGCCGACGGCGAGACCACCCAGGCGGTGGCGGCGGTAAAGGTCTGGACCGGCCTGAAGTGGATGCAAGACCTAACCGTCAACGACACCCACACGTACTATGTGATGGCCGGGCAGACGCCGGTACTCGTACATAACAACAATTACCTGGAAGGGTGCGGTGTAAATGTTAGCTCCCGCACCGTAACGAATTCGGCGGGTCAGCAGGTAGTACGGAATACGGTAAAGAATGAGGATGACCTCCTTTCTGTAGCTGATCATCTCGCTGGAGGAAGCCTCGACAACTTTGCCGAACGGAAGCCGAACTTCTGGCGGGGGCAACTTCCGGATGGCACGCATAGGGACATTGAATTCAATCTGGTCGGTCATGACTTTCCACCGGAAGGCCCGCATGTCAAGTTGTCAGAGCTCGCGGACAATAGTCTTGGGTCGACCAAGGGGAACCCGTGGAGAACTGTGCTGAAGGTCTTCATTGAGGGGCGCGAGGAGAAATGACACCGATAAGGCGTCACGTGAATTGGGGGTTCGCGGAAGAGGTGCTCGCTGCGGTCTTGCCTGGCTCTACAGCCTACGACCATGATCGAATCGTGGGGATACTGCGAGAGGATTGGCAGCCCTTTGATATTGAGCAGCGCGACGCGGATGTCATTGAGGACGACTTTTTGGCGAGATGCACTGAACTCAAGGGTCCGCTAATTGTTGTCAACAGCACAAGTTTTGATTCAGACCAAGGTCCTTTCTTTGTGGATGCCGCCAAGCTAACTGAATTTGTAAAGATGTTCCATGTCCGAGTGCGCGACTATTTCATGTACGCCAGCGTATTTGTTGTCTCGCCGGTTACGGGAATTGTGATAGTCGTCCAGGATGATGGCTACATAGCCACGGTGCGGGGGCGGTCGGTGCTGACGATGTTGCGTGAGGCATAACCCGGGATTGGTGAGGAAAGGAATGGAATGATCCGCACCCGTGGAAAGGGTCCTGCGGCGACGTGGCGCCGCCCGGAGTCTGTTTCGCGGAGGACGCCTTCGGCGCCCAGGTTCTCGACCTGCAGGCCGCCGTCGACCTGCATACGCCGTCCCGTAGCCGAAGCCGTTCGCGCCGTTGCCGGACCGCATGAAATCCGTACATCAACCCGGACTGCGTCGATTTGGCGGGGCGGATCCGTGTCGGCTAGGTGACCGACCTGTACGGCGAGGGCGGCTCGGCGGAAGAATCGCGGTGAGCGTCGGCCGCGGTGCGCGGCGCAAGGTGCCAACCTGGAGAACTGCTGATGCAGAACAGCTGGTCGCAGACGCTGGCCGATGGCTTCATCGGCGCGTTCCTCGGCTCGATCGTCTCGGTGATGGTGGCGCTGCACGTGGTCCGCCGCTCGCAGCGCATCGACCGGGAGAACCGGCGCGAGGATCTTTCGCTAGCCGCCGCGGAACGGCTGACCGTGGCGCTGCTGGAGGCCCTGCGGCGGCTCAACCAGCTGGCAGCGCACACCTCCCGATCCCGGGCGTCGCGGGCCGAGACGATGTCGGCGATCGTGAGCGAGCTGCAGACCGCCGTCGACCTGCACGCGCCGGTCCTGTCGCCGAAGCCGTTCGCGCCGCTGCCGGACCGCATGAAAGAGGTGCTCGACGTCCTGGGCCGGGCGATCGAGGACCGCGAGCGCACCGTCATGCAGCAGGAGCGGTTGAGCGAGTCCGACGAGGACCGCGCCTACGCCGTTGACCGGCACGCGGTGGAGTTCCGGCAGCTGCTGATCGGCTTCCTGCTCGATGTGACCGAGGCGCTGACCGCCTATCGCCGGGGCAACCCGGTGCGGCCGGATGATCTGCCCGCGATGCCTCAGCTCCCCGCGGCGACGGCGAGTGTCCCGGCCAGGCGCGCGCGTTGAGTCAGAGGAGCAGCTTCGCTTCGAAGGCGAGCCGCCGGATCGTCTTGTCGACCGGCGCGTCGAGCTGGCCGAGGCCGAAGCGGCACAGCTTGATCGCCCACCACATCGCGTCGCCGGGCTCGCCGTCGAGTTTGTAGCGGCCGTCGGGCAGCAGCGTGGCCCATCCGTCTCCGTCGAACGGCACGAGCGTGGCGATCGGCGTCGTCGCGGGCGGCCGCCACAGGATGACGACTCCGTCGGCTCCGGCGCTGGCGATCAATCCGTTCGGGCAGAAGGCGACGTCGTAGACCGCGCCGGAGTGTCCGGTCAGGGTGGCGACCTCGCCGCCGTCGGACACCCGCCAGACGCGTACGGTCTCGTCCTGCCCTGCGGTCGCGAGGAAGGCGCCGTCGTGGCTGAACGCCACGCTGTGCACCCAGCCGCGGTTCGCGTGCATCGTCTCGACGCGAGTCTGGTCGGCGAACCGCCACAGCTGGACCGTTCCGTCGCTGCCACCGCTGGCGAGCAGGCTGCCGGCGGGGTTGAACGCCAGCGCCGACACGACCCGGGTGCGGCCGGTCAGCAGGGGCTCCCGCCACGTGCCGTCTTCGAGGTTCCACAGCTGGATGGTCTCGTCACCGCCCGCCGTGACGAGCAGGCTGTCGTCCCGCGCGAAGGCCAGTCCGGCGACCGTCCGCGTCGGGCTGGCCAGCGTGTTGAGGCGGGCCGCGTCGGACACCCGCCAGAGGCGGATCCGGCCTTCCGCCGCCGACGTGGCGAGCATCGTGCTGTCCCGGCTGAACACAACCTTGCGCACCGGGCCGCTGTGCGGGGTGCCCGCCGGCGACACGTACGGGGCGCCGTCGGGCAACTGGCGGAGCTGAACGGTGCCCTTGACCCCGCCGATGGCCAGCAGCCGGCCGTCGGAGCTGAAGCCCACCCCGAACACGGCATCGGTGTGCTCCCGGTACGGGATGGTGCAGGTGCCGCCGGACATGTTCCAGAGCCGGACCCGGCCGTCGTCGGTGCCGGTCGCCACGAACTGGCCGTCGGTGCTCACCGCCAGGTCGTTGATGTCGTTCTGGCGGCCGGTCAGGATGAAACGCCGGCCGTGTGAGGGCACATTCCAGATGCGTACGGTGCCGTCGGTCCCGGCCGTGCCGAGCAGGTCCCCATCCGAGCTGTAGGCCACCGAGTGCACCTCGTCGTCGTGCCCGGAGAGGGTGGCGACGATCGACCCGTCGGCGACGCTCCACAGCCGGGCATTGCCGTCGCCGCCGCAGGTCGCGAACTGGGTGCCGTCCGAGCTGAAGGCCACGCCGAGGACGACCCGGATGTGCGCCGGTACCTCGTCCCGGATCGCGCCGTCGGCAACCCGCCACAGCCGGGCCTTGCCGTCGCTTCCACCGGTGGCGAGCAGGCTGCCCTCGGGGCTGAAGGCCAGCGCCAGGATCGGCCGCGGCGATACCTGCAGGGTGCGGCCCTGACTGCCGTCGGCGACGTTCCACAGTCGCACGTTGCCGTCGAAGCACGCCGCGGCCACCAGCGTGCCGTCCGGGCTGAACGCCACCGCGTGGACGGCCGGTCCGCCCTGTCCCAAGGTGCCGCGCAGCGTGCCGTTGCCCACCCGCCACAGGTAGACGCCGCCGTCCTCGCTGCCGCCGGCCAGCAGCGTGCCGTCCGGGCTGAAGGCCACGCTGTGCATCTGAGCGGCCGCGTCGGTGAAGACCTCGCGCGGTGTGACGTCGTCGACCCGCCACACCCGTACGGTGGCGTCCAGGCTACCGCTGGCCAGTAGTCCGCCGTCCGGGCTGAACGCGACCGTGGTGACGGCGTCGGTGTGGCCGGGCAAGCACCGGTGGATCCGGCCGCCGTCGGGACCCGCGATCACGACCGTCTGTCCCGTGCCGTACGCCAGCAGTCGCCCGTTGGGCGAGAACGAGATGCCTCGCGCCGGAGCAGCAGCCGGTGGGCGTTGCGGGACCGCCGGATCCCGGCCCGCGATCGCCGCGTCCGCGAGCTCCGGTCCGGCCAGGGTGGCGGGATCAACGGTGACGTCGACCAGCGACGCTCCATTCCACCGGCTGCCGGTCAGGGCGGCACCGGTGAGATCGGTGGACACCAGCCGGGCCTCGGTGAAGTCGGCGCCCACGAGGTCGGCGTCCACGAGCTTCACCCAGTTCAGGGCGGCGCCGACGAGCAGCGCGTCGCGCAGCGACGCCCGGGTGAGGTTGGTCTTGACCACCCGCGCGGCGGTCAGGTCCGCGCCGGCCAGGTCGGCCTCGGTGAGGTCGCTGTCGGCCATGACGTTGCCGCGCAGGTTCTGGCCCGACAGCCGCGCCTGGACGGCGTGCTGCACGCCGACCCGGTCCTGGATGAGCAGCGCGTTGCGCTTCGCGATGTCGCTGGCGGCCGGGTCTTCGAGCACCCAGCGGGCCCACTCGATCGCCCGGCCGCGGCCGGCGAGGCCGGCGAAGAAGTCCGCCATCAGGGCCGAGATGTGGCGCTGGCCGAGGATCCCGGACGGATGGTCGGCGGCCTGCAGCTGCCGGGCGGCCTCGTCGGCGATCAGCCATTCGAGCACCGACTGGTGTACGAAGCTGAAGCGGCCCTCGTCGTCGCGGACCAGCAGGGTCCCCGATCCGACCAGCTGCGCGGCCTGATCGTGGTCGAGGTAGCGGTCCACCAGCGGGCCCAGCGCCTGGGTGGTCTCCTCTTCCAACTCGGCGACGGCCACGGTGGGCTCACCCGACTGCCACAGCCGCGCCGCCAGCGCGCGGACGGCGCGCCAGCGGTCCTCGGTCGACAGGATGGACGAAGCGCCCCGCGGGCTGGCCCGCCAGTCCTCGTGCCGGAACCAGTGGTCGAGCAGCTCACGGTAGAGGTCGGCCGAGCTGATGCTGCCCTCGCGCGCCTGGACCCGGCGGAGCCGGGCCTCGTCGAGGTTGGCGATGAAGCCGAGCATCCGCGGGTTTCGGGACAGGCCGAGCAGATCGCGGATCTCCTTGATCAGATCGAGCCGGGCGTCCGCCAGCAGATGATCGTCCTTGTACAGCCGGATGAGATATTCGCGGATCTGCTCGTCGGTGAAGTCGACCAGCTCGACCAGATGGGAGCTGTGCACGCGTTCCACGCGTTCGCCGAGCGCGGTGAGCACCTGATGCGTCGACCGGAAGTGCTGGGAACGGCTGCTGATGATCAATTTTGCTCGGCCCTCGAGCCCCTGCAGCAGCGTCTGGAGCCGATCGGCGGCCCGGTCGTAGGACACGCGCAACGCCAGCTCGTCGAACCCGTCGAAGAGCAGGACGATGCGGCCGCTGCGCAGCATGTACCGGAATGCTTCGAGGTTGATCCGCTTTTCGCCGGAGAACGCCAGATGCTGCGCGACCAGTTCGTCGACGCTGCGCGCCTTTTCAAGCGTGCGCAGCTCCAGCAGCATCGGCACGATATGCGGCAGGCGTTCCGGCATGCGCCGGGCCAGCTCCTGCATCAGGAACGTCTTGCCGAGCCCGAAATCCCCGAGCAGCAGGATGAACTGCTGCTCGTCCGCCTCCACCCAGCCGAACACCTCTTCCAGCAGGTCCTGGCGGATGCCGTCGGTGTCGATCACGCGGTACCGCTGCGGCACATAGGTCGCCGGCGGGTACAGCTTGCTGTTGGTGAGGCGCTCGGTCTGCCGGGCCAAGTAGCTGCGCAGATCCATCAGGCCCTGGTACTCGACGAAGCTGAGCAGGTTGACGCCCCGCTTGTGCGCGGCGGCGACCAACTGCTCGTCCGCCGGCGGGCCGCTGTAGACGAACTCGGAGACCAGGTAGGGATCAGCCGCCGCGAAGTCCTGGTGGACGTGTTGCACGAACTGGTCGACGATCCGGTCGGTGACCCCGTTCTCGGCGAGGCCGACCGGCCGCTGGGTGACGAAGGTGTCCTCGACCGAGCTCACCCGCAGGTACATCGGTGCCTTGGCGGTGGCCGGCACGGCCACGATGGTGGATCCGGCGTGGCGCAGGGCGCAGATCTCCTTCACCCGGTCGGCGAACTCCTCCACCCGGCGCGCCTTCCCGCCGGGTTGCGGCGACTCCGCCTCGGCTGCCGGTCCCAGCGTGGACGGGAAGGTCGCGCCCACCGAGTCGAGGGCACCCGGAACATCCTCGCGCACCAGCCGGGACGGAACGGCTTCGCCGGTCATCGGCACATATCGCGTCAACCCGTCCGACCTGATCTGCAGGAGCTCGAATCCGGTCGAGCGCTCCCCGCCCGCGGCGGACGGCGCGCCGAGCAGCGGCAGGCCCGCCCGGTCCTGGTAGCCCGCGCCGGAAAACGAGCCGTGTACGAGAAGGTTCAGGTTCGGTGCGATCAGCCGGTCCAACTGCTCGGCATCGCGCAGCTCCTCAGCGCCGCCCGGAACGTGCCGGATCACGCCGATGCGCAACCAGCCGATGTCGGCGTAGCGTGCCAGTCGGGACTGGAACCACTCCGCCTGCTGCTCGCCGATCAGGCCGTAGTTGTCGGCGTCGTCGTGGCTGTACGCCATCGTCGAGTTGATCCCGGCCAGCACCACGCGCAGCTCGGGGACCTCGAACAACGACCACGGCTCGCCGGGCGCGAAGGAGACTTTGGGATTCTCCTGATAGAACCGGCCGAACAGGACCGCGAACTGTGCCCACTTCGGCCAGTAGGGTGGCTCGGCCTCTTCGTCCTCGGCGGCGCGCTGCATGAAATACGACGCCGACGCCTCCCGGTTGACGTCGCCCTCGCCCGGCACGAGCACGACCCGGTTGGCCGGCAGCGCGAACAGCTCCATCAGCCCGGCGATGTAGCGCCCGGCCTGGTCGTATTCCCACTTGCGGCCACGCGCCGCCAGATTGCCGGCCACCACGACGAGATCCGGCCGCAGCTGCGGGTCGGCGGCGATCAGCCGGAAGAGATCGGCGTACCAATCGGGGCCCTGGGCGGTGTCGACGAGATCGGTGAGATTGCCGTCCGGCCGCCGGAACGCGGGCAGGCCCGCAAGATGCAGCACCGTGACCCTACGTCGATCGTTGTTTCCGTCCTCAGGTACGGCCACTGAGCCCCCCAGTCCGCGTCGATCCGCGCTCACTGTACAGCGATCGTGAAGCTACACACAGCAACAATTCATCGACCGTCGATGGCGTACGACGGGGGCCGGACCGCCGCCGCGGCGGCTTCTTGGCCACGGATCCGTTGCGGCCGCTATGCACCGGGATTTTCGGGCGGCTCCGCGATACTGGCAACCATGACGCAGCCCGACGAGCGCGACTCGACGGCAATACCCGATCGGTCGACGCGTTCCGGCACGGAGACGCGCCCACGGCCGGCCGAAGCGGCACCCCGCCGATGGCGGCTCGACGCGCTGACCTGGGTCACCATCGCGGTCAGTGTGCTGGGCGCCGCCGCGGTGGCGTTCGGGCGGCTGCCGGTCTCCGACGCGGAGGCGACGCTGCGCCGGGTCCTGCCCCTGCTGCTCTTCCTCGGCTTCGTGGTGATCCTGGCCGAGCTCACCGCGAAAGCCCAGGTGTTCGACGTCATCGCGGCACGCATCGCGATCGCGGCGCGCGGCAACTATTTCATCCTGTTCATCCTGTGTTGCATTCTCGCCGCGTCGACCACCGCGTTCCTGAATCTGGACACCACCGCGGTGTTGCTCACCCCGGTCATGCTGGCCGTGGCGAGGGCGATGCGG
>Ga0307515_10009766_pt1 | contig 18491 bp, 7 predicted proteins | sample 17_EM_MG_FD_194513 | JGI IMG/M metagenome (GOLD analysis project Ga0307515, IMG submission 194513) | Populus trichocarpa ectomycorrhiza microbial communities from riparian zone in the Pacific Northwest, United States - 17_EM | ecosystem: Host-associated > Plants > Roots > Unclassified | place...
GGTTGTTTTGTGCAGGATCAAGTGTCCGGGAAGATGATCGCGAAGGGACCTAAAGTGGGACGCCTATTTCCCTTGCTTCTATCTCCCTCTCCTATGTCAAATTATGTTGCATGTAATGTTGTTCAATTATTGTCATGGTAGTTCAACTTGGTCCTCTTTCTTTCAAGGTCAAAACTTCATTTAAGTTCTTTCACGAGTCATTACTCCATAGACAGGTCAGAAATAGAATTTATGGGTTGACTGATGAGGCAAGAATTCAGGTTCATGATCAGCAAGGCCTAGGTTAGTTGGCAATCCGTTACTTCCAGGGTCTACTCTCTTCTCACTCACCCAATTCTCCTAGGTATGCCTCCAAGTATTTTTTGGCAGGATTCCTCTTGACATGGTGCCTATCTTGGAGTCTGATATCATAAATGATGAGATCAAAAAAGTCTTATTCTGACCAATCATTTCTTGTTTAAAGATATGTTTATTGGCCATCTATGTTCATTTTACCTTGTTCCATCATTAGGAGGATTGAGAGTATCTTAGCTGCTTTTCTCTGGAAGGATTGTTCGCTCTCCCATTCAGGGGCAAAGATAGCTTGGGCTTCTGCCTGTTATCCTCTTTGGAGATTAAAAGGTTTAAGACTTGGAACAAAATAGTTATTCTCAAGCATTTTTTGAGACTCCTTTTAGACAGATCTTCAATTTGGTCAGGATGGGTGCATAGTGTACTGCTCAGGGGTAGATCTTTCTGGCATGTCAGGTCTCTTTCAGTATCTTCTTGGTCCTAGAGGAAGATTCTTTTCAGCAGAGACTGGTGTGAAGAGATGTTTATTTCATGCATTGGTGATGCAACTATGACTTCCTTATGGTCAAACTATTGGTTGTCAGATAGGCAACGATTCTATGACTTATTGTCTTTCAGGGTGCTATCCTCTATTGGGCTTCCCTAGAATGTCAATGATTCAAACATCATCGAGGAGGGTACTTGGGCTTTTCCCCCAAGTAAGCAGGAGTTACAACATATTTGGGACTCAGTTCATTCTCACCCCAGGATTGTCTTACCAGATCACCATGTCTAGAAGGGTCATTCATCAAGGAAGTTTACTATCGACTCAGCATAGCAGTTTCTTAAAAACTTGAGGCCCACAAACCCTATGCATCACCTCCTCTGGTTTTTAGGACACTTCCCGAGACACTCATTTATCCTATGGATTGCCTCTTTGGGTTGTTTGCACACCATAGATAGACTGCATGCTTATCAGATCATCACCTTTTCGGTATGTATACTTTATGGGTTGCATGTTGAGACACATGACTACTTGTTCTTTCAGTGCCTTTTCTCCGCTTCAGTTTGGGGGTACTATTAAGAGCATGACCCTTTTAGACTAGCCTACTAAGACATGGCGACATTTACTTCAGTGGACATCCTCGCACTTCAGGAAGAAGAAAAGGTAAATGCATTTGCTTACTCGATTAGTCCTCTCAACCACGATTAACTTCATCTAGTATGAGAGGAATAATTGAGTCTTCCACCAGTTTTATCGACTTTACCAGGATGTTAGTGAGGATATTTTCAAGCTTGTCTAGCCCTGTTCGGTGGAGTTAGAGCCATGGTATCAAATTCCTCTTGATCTCAAGTCCGTTTGGCATCTTCCAATGTCACAAGGTCTTTTGCTTCTACTATTATGCAAGTTCTGCTTTTCAGGCCTGCTGTTGTTGCTTATCCGATCGATCGATTCTGGGTTTTTCAGTAAACAGTTGACCGATTTCTGGATTTCTGGTTTTTTGTTTGAATAATTGGTTGTTCGATTCTAGATTTTCCAAAAACCGGTTGACTAGATACCATGTTATTGGTTTGACAGTCTGTTTTTCATACTTCTGATTTTTCTTTAGCTTTTGCTTTGTTTTTTTGTTGTCTAAGGTCATTTAAATTCGGGCAACGAACCTTTGTGCTTCTTGAAGTATGCCACTAGTATTTTGTACAGTTTTCTTTTTAATACAATTATACTTGTAAAAGATGGTGAGTGGCAGTCACCCATATAGAACCTGTAGAAGTTCCTTGGTGAAACGAGAACCGTTGATTAGTGGATTCCATCGTCACCAGAGAAAATAGCAGTAATTTCCAATCAACAAATGAGAATCATGTAAAGCTGCTCATGGAGAAGAAAGTTGGGATCCCACAAATAACAATCAATTGGACAACTTAGATAAACAGTGATCATTCTATGGAATGAGAAAACACTGCATACCATTTGACTGGCCGGTGATTGACAACGACATGAAAAAGAATTGATGGAAAACAGCAGCAAAGAAGACAGAGGTCATTTAATTCTTGACTACACATACAATCAGAAGGTCACTCAAAGCATAGATTTTTTTTATTAACCATACGAGGCTTTATATGTCAAGTAAATAAATGGCCCTTAACAATTTGAGTCAATGGTGAGGCAGATTCTAAATCATTTCAGTAATCAACACAGTGAACTGAATTTTCAAAAGATCAAAGGAAAACGAGGGAAAAGAAAAGGAAATTGCACGAAAGATATAACAGAAACCTCATTAAGTTGTTGGCTCCTCCTTTTGTCAGGAAATATGGCGCTGAAAACTCTAGGCTTATCCTCCAAATATCCATCAAAGGAAGCCTGCAAGGAAATAGAAACCAGCCATGTGTCACAGCACATAGATAGAGAAAGAGAGAGGAGAGGAGAGGAAAATTGGGGGTACCCCTGGAGACTCATAGAGAGGGATATCAGTAGTCATTCTTGAAGAGTAGGTGGCAGAATTCATTGCCATCTGATTCTTGATCAAAGGCTGCTTTGATTTTGGTTCAGGCAGTGCATGGCATTGCCGCTCATGCCTATTCAGCTTCTCTTTCCATTTCCTTGAGCTAAAATGTCCAACAAGCACCTGGTGCTGGCATGGGACAAAGGACCTTGCTGCAATTTCGCTCATTTCCTTTCAGCTACTATTGTTTTGTCTTCAGAAGGGAAGGAAAGCCTATCTTATTGGGTTTCTTTAATTTCACTTTCTTTTCAGCTTCGATTGTTTTTGTCCTTAGAAGGGAAAGGAAAGCCTATCTTATTGGGTTTCTTCACCTTGTCCAGTTCTTCACTAAGCAAGTTCTTGGAGATTAGAAACGTAGGCTCATGCCTTTCGGTCATGACATGTGGACCCACTCTGTTTTTTCCCTTTTTTCTTTCTGGTGGTTGTGAATTATTGGGGGTTTTAGGGTACCTGTGAATTCTCTTTACCCGGTAATTTTGAACTCTCTTTTTTTCTTCTTCTTTCTTGAGAATCATGGAACCCTGTGGTTCTAGACTTGGGAGTTGCTGGTTATAGCATGGCTCCCCACAATTGCCCACATATCCAGTCCAACACGATAATCGAAGACGATCTTGTGTTTGTCCCTTGAATTTTACTCAAGCTAATGAATCTTAAGACGATCAGAAAAGTATTGCACCACGGGCAACAAAGATTACATGCTTTTTCACTTCCATTCTTTCATTATCTGCTGGGAGCTTGCTTCATTCTCCACTGTTTGTTCATGCTTTTTACTGAAGCTTATAGTTTCTATGCAGAAAATGGTATCCTCAAGGCCCTTCATTGGCATAATAGCCAAGGCACCTTTCCGGATCTGGGACAAAGAAACAATGCATCAGAAATATGATCTGCTTCTTCTTTATCAGTGTTCTTGACCATGTCACTCATTTTGATGGGCAACCACATTACAAAAAGCAGCTGTAATTTCAGCTAAAGCGGCACATAATACAAAAACATGTGCCAATCATATGATGGAAGTGAACCGAAAGTAGGTATGAACCTCAAAGAGGGCTTTATTTTTCTCTATTCTTTTTAGTTTTTGTGGGGCAGAGATTTAGTGGGGGGATAAGATTAATTACCACGAGATGGTTCATTCAGGGGAAGATTTATTTAACGTTATTTGTCAAATTTCATATTTATAGCAGTTCTTCAAAGTCAAAGCATGCATGATGATTTTAACCAAAATACATGTATCCTTGAAAGCAAGTTGCATTGCTCTCATTCTCCGCTTTACCCAAGTTATTCCATCCTACATGTCTGCTACAATGATTCTTCCAAAGAGTCCCCATGGACGTTCAAGGCACATATATGAAGTCCCCTCCATTGCCAGTAATCACATATCTGCATGGATGCGATAATTAATTAGAGCAGACCAAACCATCACAAGAAAGAATGCCAAGAGAACCAAGATAGGATCTCCTAGCCAGACAACCCTGCAAGAATAATGTATCAATGGTGATGGTATTGCTATAAGCAAATTATACCAGAAAGTTCGGTTGGCAAAAGATACAAGGACTATTATTTCATATAAGATGACAACTCGAGAGCTATTAAAGCCAGATCTCTGAGACACAAAGCTCATAGGCAGAAAATAAAAAATTCTGAGTGATCGAAGAAAGACATGAAAAAACAGAGTACTCTGATTTTGCATTTCATATCTCATCTACAACCAGCTTTAATCAGAATAACAGGTTAAATAACTGTAGAATTGTACTTCCGCAATAAATTACATAGTCTACGACTTCAAGTCAAATATCTGGATAGAAATACCAGTGTGGGTTGTCAGAAACAAAGGAAAATCTCTTAAATAAACATGGACATGTCAGAAACTTGGACTCATAGAAACACCAGATAGAAGTAGTGAAAGTTACGTAACTGTAGATTTTATTTGAGGCCCAACTGCCCAACATAACTCTAGGAACATACCAAAACCATTAATGCTAACTGCAGAGCACAACTAGGTAACTTCTAGTCTACATGATGTAATCTATCACAAGCTATATAATCAAGTTGAAACAATAATGAAGAACAATAATGAAATGCTTGCTAGAAAAAAAGAACAAAAAGAAATAGGCAATGCTATGGAAGAAAAATAAGCACGGATCCTTAACCTACTGCATTAGATTACATTTCATTACACCCAACCAAAGTTACAAAGGAATTGACAAGTGGTTGTTGGAAGTAGTAGAGAAGAATGAAACTAATTTTCTCTCTGAAACAATAAGCCTACATCGGAAATCTGACAATTCTCAACTATAGGTACCTGGATATTCTAATAGATGTCAAAATGAGGAGATTTTAAAGTCAAATCTGAACACTTCAAAATTTTGTAAGAAGGATATTAAAAATTTCCTCAAGAGGTTCCTTGTACAATTCTGTAAACATACAGGAATCAACAATTTAATTTCCAACCAATCCGTTTGGAGCCCGCTCTAAAAGTCTAGGGTCATGATTCAGCTCTGTATAAGACATGCATTTCCCATTTCTATCATCAAGCAATAAAAATCTTAATAACTAGAGAAATAAATACTGTAGCCTCGATGTCAATAGTGCACCAAAACTACTTTGTTCGGGCTAGGGAGCAGATATGTAAAACTTTAAGGATCTATACAAAGTTTATGTGGTCGATAGAGTTTAAAATGCCAGGACATTTTCATTGCACAAGAATTCATGTTGGCTGACATTGATAAACCTATCAGACAACTTTTGAATTTTATTGAGTCGGTACAATTCTTCCCAACTTCTCCAGAAGAAAGATGCTAATATTGCAAAAACCTTGACTAGGAACTTACAGGAGGCAGGAACAATAGACAAGAAAGGTGAAAGCCAATAAAAACCCACCTCGGAAAGACATAACAAGTTGACTCCTTGGAAGATTTTATGCTTTGAGCAATTAAAAGACCTGCTGATTTGCATTGGATATGACAATGTTCCAATAGAGCAGTGATATTCCCAAAAATAAAGTCCATGTTGCCTTCAATGTAGCAATCTTTCAAATACTGCTTCCCATAATGCAAATAAAGAGTATCCTAAAATAAGGAAATACACGAGCACATGATTTTGGGTTTGTGTCCATATGATACCTCCTCATATAGTTCAGAACTCCAATAATACATTGGCAGGGTACCAAAGCACGCGATTGACTCAGACAATGTTAGCCTTAGGCACCAGAACCCTAGAGAAATAATCAAACAACTAACTCATTTATTTTCAAAAGATTACCTACTTCCCACTTATACGAACAAGCTCATTCTTGATTGTTTCAAACCAATTCATGATGTTCGTCCATTTACAACATAGGTAGAATATCAGGCCTGCAATTTATCAATGATTAGTAAACTGCTGCACGAGCAAGTTTGAATAATGATGTAGTATTATAATTGGCAGTTCACTAAGAGAGAGAATTACTCAACGTCACTGTATTTAGCATCCATAAAATTAACAAGTTTGACAAGTAAATGGAGTTCTTAAATAATCAATGTCATCAGAAAACATGAACGATGAAGCAAATGATCCATGAAACCAACCAAATGAGACAGTTAATTTACCTGCCACCCAATGAACAGGCAATTATAGAATGCATACCAATCAGCTGTCACTCTAATTGCCACAGCTTGACCTGAACCTGGGGTAAAAGAAGATCAAAAACACAGATCAATTATTTGACAGCTTCAAATAATTTATTAAACAATTCAAGATGGTTCACTTTGAACAATGTAGATAACACCTCAAATCATACATTCTGACACAACCAATGGTACTGTATTCACCTCCATTGTTCACACAACTAAGACTTAATTTCAAAGTATGCATAGAAAAAAAAATCAATTTCCAATTAACAAAAATCGCAATTACTCATCACACCAACGAATACTGGTATAAAAACAAAAGGTCCCAAAACCTCAAACACAATAAAAATCCAAAAATCTTATTCCATCACAAGAAGCCACCACAAAATTGACAACAGGAGAAAAGGGAGAGCCTACATAACGCATAAAGATTAGTACATTACCTCAGGAGAAAATTTCTCAAAAGTGATAGTCTCAGTAATAAAACCCTCTCCTTCCACAATCACAGTCCCACACCTAAAGGTCCCAGTCTCAATGACCCTCGAAGCCTGCAGTACAAAAACGCAACATCAAACACCTCCAAAAACAAGTGTCAAAAACCCAGATGAGCAAGTTAGAAAACACAGAAAATCAGTGCACCTGGTGACGATCAATTTTGGTAGAAGTGTTGTTCCAAGTCAAGCTAGTAACTTCTGGTCTCAAACCCGCAAGAGTTATGAGATTCTTGGTCTTGGCACGCACACGGGTTGCCAGTAAACCCCAGGTGGCACACGAATCACAGTTCTGCACGTGTTGCGGAGTGGCACCCCATCTATTGCTTCCTGCACCGTCATAAAGTCTGACAACCGTCTTCTGCCACCGTCAACGCCATTGATTAATCCAATAAAATGTGAGATGACAATGAGATCGAATTGAAAAAATCATGGGATTTGTTTGTTTGCTTTACTGGGTTTTTTTTTAGTATTGTTTGTTTGTTAACTATGGAATGTTCGTTGCTTTTGTCTTGTCTGTTTATAATTTAGATTAATTGTGATTATTATAAAACGCTAATGCTGTTTGATTGGAAGTAAATAATGATTAAAATAGCTAAATAATTTATTATTGCTGGAAAATTAAACAGGAGTTAATTAATTGCGTTCTCCCAAAAACAAGAGTTAATTATAGCATCCACGGCCTTCCTCTCTGTCCTTCTAACATTTGAAAACGTGGTTAAAACTATTTTTTAAAATAAAATTATATTTTTATATTTAAAATTATATTTTTATATTATTTTAATATATTTATATAAAAATAATTTAAAAAATTAAAAAATATTATTTTAATATATTTTAAAATAAAAAATATATTAAAAAATAACTATTACTAAACTCTTAATCTTTTTTTTTTTTTTACTTTACTAGAATTCAATACCTTTTAGAATTGAATCAACAAAAAAATCCTACAAATTCATACGCAGTATTCTGTGAAGAAAAAAATATCTTCTTTTAATGTGATATATCCATTTTATCTATTTCTCAAAACAAATAAATCTGACAAAATAAATTGAAAAAACAACGAAAATGATGAAAAAAATAAGTTATAAATGGATTTAAAAACATAAAGATTAAATATATAGTTTTTTTTTTAAGATAACGAGGATTAATTTGCTGAACTAAAAAAAGTAATAATTAATTGGTTAAACAAATACACCTAAGAGTTGTTGTGTGCTAATATTTTTGTTCGTATATGAAAGGTGATTACCTTGTGATTGTAATTATTTTTTAAAGTATTTTTTTATTTATAATTATATTAAAATGATATTTTTTTTATTTTAAAAAAATTATTTTTTATATCAACGAATTAAAATATCTAAAAATACTAAAAATATATTAATTTAAAACAAAAAAAATTCAATATTTTTAAAAACACTTTTAAAAAGTAAAATAAATCGAAAATAAACATCGTCTTCATCATTGAGTGATCTTAAGGATTCATTCTTCTCATCAGCCTAATGTATTAAAAGAAATTTAATGAAAAATAAAATAAAATTGAGATTTGGAAAGTTAAAAAAGGAGCATGCCTTATTAACCACGAGGCCACTGTTTTCATATTTGTACTGGATTAGCCAGTTTGACTGGTAAATTAGTGAATTAAATCTTGGATTGATTTGGTTTAAGGGTCTCATAACCCGTTTCCAAACCCCTCTCTCGTTCGTTTTCAAATATATTTTCAAAGAATACCTAAATTTCCAAAATAAAAATAACATTTTCAATATAATTCAGCTAATTTTCAGCCATTTTGCTTATCATTTTCGCGATAACAGTTTTTTAAAAGTTAAAAATTCAAAAGAAAAAAAATCAAAGGCAAAGAAGAAAAGTTTAGTGAGATAATGATATTACTAGATAGGATAGAATATTCATAGAATAAAGAATAAAAAATAAAAATATTCCCAAATGAAGTAATATAAATAGAAGATACCTTTAGAGAGATTAAAAAAAAAGGCCATAAAGAAACCCTAGGAAGAAAAAAATTTAGAGAGAATATGTGCCAAAAGAAAAGGCGAGAGCAAAACTTTAGGAGAAAAGAAATTGTAGAGAAATAAAAAAAGAGATAAAAGAAAAAAAATACTAGTCTACCCTTCTTCAACCTCCAACCATAGCTCAAAAAAAAAAAAAAAACCATCTTCAACTAAAGCTCCAACCACTCAAAACCCTAACTCCAATACTCCATTTTCTAGTCAACATTCAAAATCAACTCAAAAATAACCCAAATTCCAATTAAAAAATCAAATGAAAAATCATCCTAAAACAACAATGTTTTTCTCTCAAAGCCTAGCTCTTCCTTACTGCCGCCATTATGATGGCATCCTAGCTTCCCCCCATCACAACACCTTCTTCAGTCACCACCACACCGAGCAACCACCTTATAGAATCAATTGAGAGTGAAGAGAGAAAAAAAAAAGAAAGAGAGAGAGAGAGAGAGAAGAGAAAGAAACAAAAAAAGACTAAAAATTTAGGGCTTCGATCTCCCACCACAAGTAGTGATGGGCGACACCATCAATATCAAAAAAAGAAGAAGAAGAGGCACATCTAGTGGACTAGTCCAAACGCCTCCATCCTTTACTGGCATGTGCAACAATGCACCAACAACAACTACCTTTCATGGCTCGCGACAAACACATGCCACCACTGTCACCAGATGTTACATCAGCTCTCAAGCCACTTTAGTTGCTCTAAAATGTTGATTGCAAACCCTAATGCATTGATTTATCTATTATGAATGATTTGTGTTGTGCTTTTGGTCATGTTGACTTATTTATGTTAAATAACATATGTTGCATTGATTTATTTGTGTTGAATAATTTAAGGTGTATTATCGATCTTACATGGGGATGTTTTTATTTTTTATACGTGGAAGTTTCAATTTTTTTATGTGAGGATTTTTTATATGTACGAGATCATTGATTTATGATTGGATGCGTAAATTCTATGGGAGAATATGCTAGTTTTTTGTGGAAAGGAATTTGTGTTTAAATAGTAATTTTCAACTAATCTTCGTAATCAAATAAATGGTAGGATTATTTTCATATTAAAAAAGTGGGTCCTAAGCCCTATTTTTTTACATTCCTTGAAGTCCAACACTATTTTAAAATTCTAAAATGATGAAATCTCCTATTTTATGGATTAACATAAAAAGATTTTCAAGTCCAAAATTGATAAAATATCATATTTTAGGAATTAACATCACGATTCTACATTTAAAATCCTAAATTGATGAAATCTCCTACTTTTAAGGATTAACGTAAATATTTTTGTTAAAAAGTCAAAACTGATAAAATCTCCTAATTTTAGGGATTAACGTCAAATTTCTCAATATGTTTCCAATGTCTTTTAAAAAAATATAATTCTAGAAAATGGTTTAAAAGCTTAATAGCTAGCATGTATAGAATAAATTTATGAGAAAACACGGAGCAAAGGTAACTTTTCATTTGAAAAGATGCGATAAGAGTGACGTCAATCTTCTCTTAGGCAGAAGTAACACAATACTTGAATCTCTGAGACCAATGTTTATTTTAGAATTTCTATTTTTCTTTAATTACTATGTGGCAACTCTATTAGGGATAATTGTCATACCCTCGCAAGAGTGTGACGTAGCAGCAACCCTTCCCGAACAAGTTAAGAGTCTTTATTTAGATAAGGAGTCGTCACTTAGTATTATGGTTACCAGAAATCCTAATTGGTCTTTAGAGATTCTAGAAAAGGGACTGGTTGTGTAAAAGAAAAATATTAGCACCCCTAGTACACCTTACTTGAAATAAACATTATCGTTTTTCTTTGTTTGTGATTGCTATGGTCTAATGATATTTTTATTTCTATTAATGTATCTATGACGAGATTGCTATGATGAATAAACTCTGGTTTCTTAGGTCAAGAACTTGGTCTGAAAGATGTTTAAAGAAAATATGTGTATTCACAACTTATGCACGACAGATGAATCATAGCTAGAAATCCAAAGAGATTCAGTTTTATTCTCTCTTTACTCTTTGGTATTTACTATTTAGGATATCCATGACTCTTGTATCATAAGACACAGGTATCATTGAGACTTCTTTCGAGACAAACTTGATGTTATTGGCTACTACATCATTTCAAATAACTACATCATTTCAAATAATATTTCAGATAAAACCTCTTGAGGTTTGTATCCTTATATTAAAAGTGAATGAGTTGTAATACTCTCAATAATATTTTAGATATTAACCCTCATACAGGTTTTTTTTATCCTTATATTAAAAGTAAATAATAATAAATTATTATCTCTAATAATATTTTGGATATTAACTATTTTGTAGGTTTTTTATCCTTATAGTAAAAGTAAATAATATATTTTCTTGCCAAAAATAAGTTTTTAATATTTTTGAAATGTAGGCCAAAATCTTTTAGAATTGTTGTTACACCCGGACATCACAGCAACCTTTAAAAAAATTATTTAAAAAGTGCGAAAAGAACAAATATCTAGCATCTTGTTCTTAGAGGGGAAAAAAATATAGTTTAAGGAGTCGTCATCTAGTATTATGGTCACTAGGAACCCTAACTGGTCAACAAATATTCTATAATATGAGAAGATATTATCACCCCTTAAGCGTCCTACCTGAGGTAGTCTGCATTGTTGTTCTTGTCTTAAATTGCTAAATGTTTGTTTTTGTTCAGGTCTTATGGTCTTCCTATAATATTCCTGACTCTAGCATCGATGAATATTCACCTATGAATATTTCCAACTCTAGCGTTGATAAATATTATGTAACTCAAAAGGTACAGTATTCCTGACTCTGGTGTAATTAAATAAATCCGCAAAACTTAGATTAAAAGAAAAGGAAACAATTTTTTTTATTTTTTTAGGGAAGAAAAAAAACATGTATTGCATATCAGATTCGTATTTTTATAATAAAAGTCCACAAATCGAATATACAACAAAGCCAACAAAACAACATGAAAAAAAGAGTGCGAGAGACCCATAAATAAATCAAAGAAGACCCCCAAAATTTTCTAGAATTTTCTGCTATTCAAAAAGGACTCATTTGACCAGATATCAAAATAAAGGAGTGCGAAATAAAAAAGGTAAGACATAAAAACACACCCTTAGCCCAAAACAAATTGGGCCAGCTCGACCTGAGGCCTAGGCCTATCCCGGCCTCAGATAGTTCACTGCCTCAAGCCAGGTTGGCCACTGTTGTAGGCTTGCGTGAATTATTCACGCATGCTTGCAATAGTGACAAGTAGTGGCAGAGCAACAGTGGGTCAAAAAGGGGCAATTGCCCCCTTAATTTTTTTTTAAATTAAAATATTAATATATTAGTGGGTGTGAATTATTGCTACAGGTAAGGAAAGTTTTTATTTTTTATTATTGTTGACTAACTTGACTCATATGTTAATATATATATATATATATACACACACACACACAGCTCCCCAATTTTTCCCCTTTTCCCTTTTATTTCTTTATCTTCCCCTGTCTAACAAAACAAAGAGGGTTTTTTGTTCAGCTGTCGTTCCTGCCTCTCTTATATGCAAATTTTTCATCAATTAATCTTTTTTGCCTTTTGCTTTGTGCTTTAGGTAAATTTTCTTCATCTTTTCTATTTATTTAATTGTCTAATTTTAATTTTATTCTTTTATTATTAGTTATTAAAAATATTAGGGTTTATGATAATTTAGAGGTTTTGTTATGATTCAAAATAAATGTTTAAATCTGCTAATTTAATCAATTAAGTGTTTCTTTTCTTATTATAAAGAAATAAATTAATATTCATGCAAAATCACTATTCTTGACATCTCTTGCATTGACAGAGTAGTTTATTGAAATTCAATATTTTCACATGATTTGTTTGTAAGTAAAATATCAAGTAGAAAGCATGTTTTTCAAGCATTGTTCCTCTTACACATACATTAGGCATTGTTCCTTAATTAAATGTCTAGAAATGTTTAAGTATAATTTAATCAACATACTTATTATATGCATATAGATATGAATTGAAATAGGTTTTGATTTTGATGAATTGACTTGTATTTTGCTATTAATTTCATATGGAAGATTTAGAATTATTGTGTAACTCAACTGACTTTTGTTTAACAGTGAATTATTGTGTAGTTGTGTTAATTATTATGTAAACACTAATGATGATAAAAAAAAATCTAGCAGGTTCATATTAAATTAACATGTCACTAGACAAGTATTTCAAGCGTAAATCCCTTGAGGATGAAGAGTCAATCAAAGCTTCAAGTCATGTAACTCAATCAAGTTTAAAGAAAAGTCATATTGAAATCAACCCCGACACTCTCTTTGCTGACCCTGGCTTAAAAAGACCAATTTATGAGTACCATATAAATGATAGGGATGCAATCTGAAGAGCTTATCTACAAAAAGGTCCTTGTTAACCTTCACACTATGATTTCCCTCAAAAATAATTTGGGAATATATCAACACTACGACACTTTAATCCAACTTGGTTTGGTGCATACCCAACATGGTTAGAGTACAGCATAGCCAAAGATGCTGCCTTTTGCTTGTATTGTTACCTCTTCAAGTCAAAAGAGGGTGTTGATTCGTTTGTGGGTGATGGGTTTTCAAATTGAAAAAGAGAGAGGAAAGATTTGATCTTCATATTGGAAAGTCTAATAGTAGTCACAATGCAGCTCAGATAAAATGTGAGAATTTGATGAATGAAAAACAAAGTATCATGACTTTGTTATATGAGCAGACAATAAAGAGTCAAAGTGATTATCTAACTTGATTGAATGCTTCAATAGAGTGTGCTCGTTTTTTGTTGCACCAAGGACTTCCATTTCATGACCATGATGAATGTGAATGTTCAAGCAATCAAGGAAATTATCTAGAGCTCTTGCATTTCCTTTCCAGAAATAATGAAGCTATTAAAAGAGTTACTTTCAGTGAAACTCCTAAACATAACAAATTGACTTCTCCAGATATTTAAAAAGACATTACTCAAGCTTCTGCAAAGGAGATTACAAATGTGATTATCAAAGATCTAGGTGACTCATTATTTTCAATTTTAATTGATGAGTCACGTGACATATCAATCAAGGAACAAATGGCAATTATTGAAGGACTTGAAAATAGAGAAATTTCTAGTGGACGAGGCCTGAATCAAGAAATTTCTCTTAGAAGGTATGGTGATACTCGTTGAGGCTCCCACTATGTTACAATTATTCGTTTACTTGCAATGTTTTCATCAGTTCTTAATGTGCTTGAGATTATAAGGGAGGATGGGATGAACTCAGAACAGAGAACGGAAGCGGTCTTTTTAAGAGGTATTATGGAATCATTTAATTTTGTGTTCATGCTTTATTGTTTGAGAAGGATACTAGTAGTTAATAATGAGTTCTCACAAGCATTACAAAGAAAAGATCAAGACATAGAAAATGCTATGAGTTTATTGAAAACATCAAATGAACGATTCAAAATGATGAGAGAGAATGATCGGGAATCTTTACTGGAAGAAGTGTCATCTTTTTGCATCAAACATGATATTGATATTCTAAACATGGATGATGAGTACAAGCTTTGTGAGCATTCAAGGCGAAAATCTCAAGGGATTACAAACTTACACCATTTCCGTTGTGAATTGTTTAACAATATCATTGACATGCAACTTACTGAGTTGGATGATCGTTTTACTGAGACGAGTACGAAGTTACTTCTTTGTGTGGCATGTTTAAGCCCAAATGACTCTTTCTCTACTTTCAACAAAGAAAAGCTTATTCGCCTTGCTTTTTTTTTTTTTTATCCTAGTGAATTCTCTATAGTGGACCTTATGATACTTGGTGACCAACTTGATACGTATATTATTGATCTCGTGGTGATGATGAGTTCTCTGGTATTGAAGGTATTGCTAGTCTTACAGAGAAAATGTTAAAACAAAGAAGAATTTGATATTTCCATTAGATATATGCTTATCAAATTGTCATTACTTCTATCAGTTGCAACTGCTACAATGGAGATTAAATACAATCAATTTAATATGTTTCTATTTCTATTATCGTTTGATAATATTTCTAATATGTGCAGCCTTGAATATTGTTTTTTTCCTTTTATTTTATCAATCAATTTAATATGTTTCTATTTCTATTATCATTTGATTGAATAAAAAAATAATTTTAGTAAACAAATTCATCAAATACAATCGGATAAATGTCTTATCTTGTGAGATTAAATATTTTTTTCTATATTATTCTTTTAAATGCTTTTTTTTAATTAATTTTTTTATATTATTTTTTTCTTTTTTTATTTATATGTAGATTGATACATCTTCTCTCTTTCATTTTATTTAAAAAGCCTCTTATAAATGACACATATTTTTTTTAGTTATGCATTTAAATTTTAAAGTGTTTTTTGATTCATCTATAATTTTTATTTTTATTTTTTGTATAGATGAAATTTATTTTTGAAAAAAAAAAGTTTTTCCATATAATATTTCTAATATGTGCAGACTTAAATAGTGTTTTTTCCCTTTTATTTTATTGGATCAATTTAATTTGTGTATTTGTTTCTATTATTATTTGATTGAATAAAGAAATTATTCTAATAAACAAATTTAGCAAATACAACTAGGTAAATATCATTTCTTGCGAGATTGAATATTGTTTTTCTAAATTATTTTTTTCTAATTACTTCCTTAAATTAATGCCTTTTATATTCTTGTTTCTCAAATTTTTTTAATTTAAATGTAGATTAATACTCATTCTCTCTTTCATTTTGTTTAGAAAGTCTCTCTTAATGGACATATAATTGTCTTGTTGTGCATTTAAATCTTGAAGATTTTTCTTGATTAATTTATAGTTTTTTGTATCTTCTATATAAATGAATTTTATTTTTAAAAATAAAAGATATCTCTTCAGATAATTAGGTATAAAAATAAAAGGCATGAATTTTTCATTATGCATGATCTCACTATTCATTCTCTCACACATTATTATGGATGGATTGTGCAAAATTTTTTATTTTTTCAATTTGGTCTTCAAAGATTTTTTTCCAATGATTTATTCTTAATTAAAAACTAATTGATTTTGATTTTTTATATAAGAAGTGATTGAAAGAAAAGGGACCTAAATGAAAAGGGCGTTAGACATGGGTGGTATGCCATAAGTTTTGAAAAAGATGCACTTTGATCTTTAAACTTAAAAAATATCATAGATTATACAATTTCAATACCTCAATATTCTTCAAATTAAATTTTGGTATAAAATTCATTTTTTGTTATTTTTTAGTCCTTGATTGAGAGAAGAGAGAGAAAAGTCATTGAATTCCAGCGATAGAAAGAGAAATACATCGTTGACACCGATTTAGGCCACTGAAAAAGACAATATTTGGGTTAAATTATTCCTTTTGATGAGGAAAGTTCTTATTATGTGTTTTTTTACCTTTAAAGTTCGTGAAAAAAAAAATATGAGCTCAAGTTGATTTTTGGTTTTGAATTGATTTTGTTTTTTGAGATAGTTGTTTTTTTGAGGTCATGAATATGTTTATCATGGTTTTTAAGGTGTTTTTATAGGTGTTTTAAGTTAAAAAGGGGTTGAAAATGGATTTTTGGCAAAAACATTTAAGTCTTAATTTTCCGGCCACCACAGTGGTTGAAATCTGGGTAAAATCAAACGATGTGTTGTTTGGTTTTTTTGTGTAGCATAAAAAATAAGGGTCCAATCACGTAGATCCTAAGGAAATGGGCTAGGTGGGCTGGTCTGACTTGCTAGTCCCAGCAGTGCTTGACCATTTTTTTTCCCTATTTGTTTTCGATGAATGTTTTTTTTTCAAAAAACAATTATTTATATTTAGATTATTTTGTTTAGAAAGCCTCTTTTAAATAATGTTTATTTTTGGATCATGTGTTTAATTTTTGAAGATGTTTTCTAATTCATCTATAATTTTTTTTTTATCTTTTGTATAAATGAACTATATTGTTTTAAAATAATTTATTTTGTGATAATATTTCTAATATATGTAGCCTTGTATAATATTTTTTTTAATTTTATTCAATCAATTTAATATATTTATCTATTTTTATTATCATTTGATTGAATAAAAAAATATTGTAATAAACAAAACTTAACAAACATAACCGGATAATTATCTTTTTTTATGAGATTAAATATTTTGATTAAAACATGTCTCTTAATTTTTTAAATTTTATTTTTAGATATCATTAATAAATTTTTATTTATTTATTAATATATATAATTCTCAGTTTATTTAATTATATATATATATATATAATTTTTTTGAATTACATAAGTTAATTTAAAAAACTTGGATATACAATTTGTATTTTATAAAAAATTAAAATATTTGAGCGCCGGTAACCTAGAACTAAGTAATTGTGGGCCCACACCACACTCAAATACCACTTGGCAAGCATTCCCACTGTACCGACTACCGAGTACCGACATCGTTTCGTGACTAAATTAAAACAAATATCAACGATATTTTTACACCCTCGTCTTTCTCACGTTCCCCGTTTCTCACTCTTTCAGACAACAGTCACAAAACCAGTGAAGAAAAAAAAATGTCGTACTACTCACGAGGACAGGATGACCAAGTCGACGATTACGATGAGTACGATCCCACCCCATACGGTGGCGGTTACGACATTGCTTTAACTTATGGTCGGCCAATCCCACCGTCTGATGATACCTGCCATCCAATCAGCTCTTCCTCACCGTCCGACGAGATCGACTACGATCGTCCCAATTACTCCTCACATTCTGAGCCGTCTCCTTACGCTGATGAAGCTCTTGAAACAGAGTACAGCAGCTACTCCCGTCCCAAGCCTCGACCTGGATCCAGTTATGGTGGGCCTCAACCGGCTTATGGATTGCAGCCCGGATCGGAGTATGGGTCTGCTGGGTATGAGAAGCCGGCTAGTGAGGAGCATGGCTCTAGCTATGAGTCTGCTGGGTATGGCAAGCCTCATAGTGAGGAATATGGGTCTGGTGGCTATGAGAAACCTAGCGAGTATGGATCCGGGTATGGGAGGAGACCCGAGTACGAAGATGGATCTGGCTATGAGAAGCCGAGCAAGCATGGGTCTGGTTATGGACGTAAACAAGAATCGGATTACGGGTCTGGCTATGAGAGACCTCAGAGTGAGGAATATGGATCTGGGTATAGCAGGAGACCCGAATCTGAATATGGTTCTGGATATGAGAAGCCAAGTGAGTACAGTTCGGGTTATGGGAGGAATCCCGAATCTGAATACGGGTCTGGGTACGAGAAGTCCAGCGAACATGAAGAGAGGACTGAGACGGGGTACGGATCCGGGCATGGGAGGAGGCCAGGGTCCGAATATGAAGAAGATGGGTCGGAGCATGTGTCTGGGTATGGCAGGAAGCAGAGTTACGAGGAAGAGGGAGAAGGGTATGGAGGAAGGAGCCAACATGAGAAGCCAAGTAGTGGAGATGATTCACCTAAGAGGGTTAGCTATGAAGGAGCCAACATGAGGAGGCCAGGGTCCGAATATGAAGAAGATGGGTCGGAGCATGTGTCTGGGTATGGCAGGAAGCAGAGTTACGAGGAAGAGGGAGAAGGGTATGGAGGAAGGAGCCAACATGAGAAGCCAAGTAGT
>Ga0307515_10009767_pt1 | contig 18491 bp, 18 predicted proteins | sample 17_EM_MG_FD_194513 | JGI IMG/M metagenome (GOLD analysis project Ga0307515, IMG submission 194513) | Populus trichocarpa ectomycorrhiza microbial communities from riparian zone in the Pacific Northwest, United States - 17_EM | ecosystem: Host-associated > Plants > Roots > Unclassified | place...
GCCGTTCCCTGAGTCAAGTTTGACAATTGTTCTCGTTGTGCGCTTGTCGCTGCTAGCCGTCTCAATTGGTGAATGCACTTCGCGGTGCTTCGTTCCAGCACTTCCGGTATGTTGATAGTTCGCGGTAGGGGTTCTTGACTCCGGTATGGTTATCCCCCTCTTTTTAAATGTCGTTGTTCTGCCGACGACTAGTCTCATACAGCTTTGTTGGGTGCCGTATCGATTGGTAAACTTAGTCGGGATCTCATTCAGCATCGTGACTCGGGCATGCGTCTGCTTGATTCGGTATCTCTGAATAGTGCTCGGGATCGTACTCGGTGAAGCCATGCCGCCGGTACATCGTGTATCTGCATCTCTGCGCTCAATTGCAACTTTCGTACCATGAACTCAGTAGTCAGTGATCTCAAAAAGGGTATAACTTCACACAACCTCGATATCGTCATATAACAAGCACGACTGGTTTTCTCTCTCTCGTGATTCATCTCTGGTCATCTATCTCTGGTAATCATTTCACAAGTCTCCGAACATTCATCTTGAGAAGTCTCCGGCTCTCCCAAGTGCGCTTCACCGCTCTCAATTGTCTGTGAGAATTTGCTCCAGACTTCGGACTCGCTCGTACGACTCCGTATCTGTACCATCCGCGTTAGCCAAAGTCATCGAATAGGATGGAGGCAGTGAAGGGGAAAATCCCGAAGTCGCGGTACCGCCGGCCCGACACAATGGAGCATGACCGTGGCGCGCAGTGCTCCCTTCGTGACACGGCGAGCCAGTAGCAGTCATTCAAGTATACCCGAGTTGGGTTCCTCTTCTGCCGCAACTACCGCCGCTGCTCCTGCTCGCTCATCCAGCATACGAGGGTATTCACATTTTCTCGTGAGTCCGCTCTACCGTAGCTCCCAGCAATCCAGTGCAATCCTCTACTCGTAGAGCGAAAGCCACGGCAACCTCTTCGCTAGCAAGCAGATCACCAATTGTTGCGGCGGAAAGCATCACGCTGCTAACACCTCTCCTATCGGGTTGACCGAGTTGGGTATTCACAATATCGTGCGAGCCACTAGGGTTTGCAACGACAATATTCGCTTCCGCGATTAGTGTATCTCCGGGTTCTCCCTTCACAATGGTGGTAGCTCTATACCAGATAGTATGTATCATATCCCTCGCCAGTACACGGGTTTCTGAACGCTGACCTCGGTCTCCCTGAACACTGGCATGCGCATCGTTGTTACAGTTCCGCAGGCCCTAGAGTTCTGGATGATGGGTTTCGAACCACGTGCACGCAGTTCATCTCATATCTTTCTCTCATTTGCAGTCATCTCAGTCGATCTTCGGAGGTGTGATGGTCTCAACTGTAAGTGCACTTCTCCCGTGCAATGACTCTCGTCTATAGGTCCTTCATCTTCGTAGGCGCGTTTGACTCGTGGATGGCGCCGTATTCGAGTAATATATCTGTAGGCGTACTTTGACAGTAGTGCACTTCGCGTTGTGCAATGATTCTCCGCTTTAGGTGTGATTCGCTGGTAGAGTTCTTCGTCTTCGTAGGTACATTTCGTTCGTTCGTGGAAAGCATCTCCTCCGTCGATGTACTTGGATAGTGCAAGTGTTCTGCTCCTTAAGTGGGTTTCTTTCTCCTCCGTAAGTGGGCTTCTTTCATCACTTTCATAGGCGCTCATTGCCGGTAGGCTGCTAATTCGTATGTGGGCTTCATTCGGCACTCCCATAACTGCGCTTCATTGAGCGTCTCTGCCATAGTGGCACCGTCAGGGGTGCCGGTGCAGTCCGCTCGACTCGGTGGAGTGTAACCGTGAGTGCGCATCGTCGGTGTGATTCATCGTGTGATGTAGCCTTGTTGACTCGAATATCGTCTCCCACTTCATGTATGGCTCTTGCTGGTGAATCGACGCGTTAAGGGGTAACGTGATCGCAATTGCATCTCTTCCGCAAATCGGTGATTGATTGCAGCCGTCGGTAGGTAATCTTCTCCGTTGATCGCATACGATAAATCTCATTGGGGGGGGTTTTAGACTCGTTTCTCGGTACTTGTAGGAATTGGCGATATTGGCTGTGACGCGTCTTGGTGGCCATTAAATCACCGGAATCATCTCTGCTGCCGTCAATGACTTGATTGAAGGATGGACTTCTTGAGACTCATCGCTCGTGTAATCGGCAGGCCTCTAGACTCGTGTCAACGTGAATTTCTGATTCTTCACTTCACATTCTCCCTCGTCGAAATAGGGGTAAAACTCGCACATCCCGTCAGCGAAACATATCGGTTTACTGAAGAGCGATAATATTGTAAAGGCACGTATGCCTGCCCTCGACTACGTAGGCTTACGTACGGTAATTGAGTGGATATGGTTGCAAACGTGGACTCCAGTGATTATAGGTGTAGATATATAGGTAAGATTATCGCTAGAGATCTAAGGCTAGTGGCGAGCCGACTATATAAAACGAGGGTTACCCGGCCCTGGACACGTCACGTGCAGCCGTGCCGTTACATGACGTCACTGACTCGGTATCCAAGGAGTATGCACGGTTCACATATGGTACGAACTTAACATAAAGTGACAACCATCCATCAGGCAATGGGGATAGGAGGGTATTCTGAAGGTGCAAAACAATTGCCGTGACGAGGTGAATGCAGATGCAATCTCGTTTTCGAGATTTAACGGATGTTGAAATTGATAGGGCGAGTAAACACTTTGCAAACAGGTGAAGGAGGATAAGAGAAATCCTACAAGAGTGGGAGGACCACATTTTCCGAGGACAGACGGCTTGTACTGGTGTGAGTAGGTACAAGACCGTTGAGACGCATCTTAACGTTGTTGCGACATTTCATTTTGGTAATGCAGCATGGATCTTCGTCAACATTGTCTTTACTGCTCGAAGATGTACTCCTACATTGGCGCTTCCATCACTCACCACAGTCGCGACCACAAAGACAGGATAGTATACATATCAGCCCAACAACTGCCGGATCATTGGTTTTGTGATCGAGCACGATAGTATTCTACGGCCATTCGTTGATGAACCACATCACCACTCCTTCATTCACCCTTGTGACCAATATTGCAGTGATATAGATGATGACAGTGAGGATGCGTGTATCGATCCAGCTCAACCTTCAGTTCGGACACGTCCTTGTGGTACTCCACACTTGGACGTCAGTCTAGCCGGCAAGCCTATTTGTAACAAGTATTTCAATATCTTCAAAGATGAAATTGATCTATGGTTACCGTTTTCTTGCGAGGAAGAGTATCGATTAGGGCACTGGTGCGTCAAGCACAACTTGAGCAGAGCTGCTATCAACGAGCATTTCAGGAACACTAAGAGGGCAACTGTCAGCGACTTCACTTCGTCCCACACATCATTCAAAAGGTTGAATCAAATGTCCGACCCAATGGGCATCGACTCTTGGAAATCTGGCAAAGTGAATCAAAATTGTTTGGCCGATCCAAACAATCTTTGAGACGATGAATACACATGTTTCTTGTACTGCAATCCTGTTTAATGCATTGAGTTCCTCATGCAACGGCCTGCATTCAGGGAACACATGTCATATGCTCCAGCAAAGTAATTCAATGATGCTGAGTAACGTATCTGCTCAGAGGTGAAATCAAGCGACTGGTGGTGGAATCAACAAGTACGTCAGTTGAATCTCGTCATGGCTACAATCATTTTGACCGTCTCATTAGCTACGTTGGCCGCTTGGAGCTACCGTTGTGCCTGTATTAGGCAGTTCAGACCAGACACATCTTACCAACTATTCCAGCAACAAATAGGAATGGCCAGTATATTTGAGTCTTGGAAACATCGACTCGATGATTAGATCAAAGCCCTCGGATATTGCAAGCATCCTTGTTGCCCCTTTTCCTGTTCCTCCGGAATATCACTCTAAAGGACATGGAAAAACCACTACCGTGAAGGATCAACAAATCCTCACCCGAGAGGTTTTCAAGAAGGTCTTTGAGTTGATTTTGTCTCCTCTCCAACGTCTTTTAAACACTGGAAAGCTGAGGCTTTGTGCGGACGGTAGGATGCAGCGGTGTTATCTTATCATCTGCGCATGGACAGCTGACTACTTCGAAAACATTCATTTGCATTTAATCAAGCCGCCCCATAGCCCTGTGTGCGAAGCACCGATATTGTCATTGGGACAAGGGAATTCATCGTTGTGGCAACTGACAGAACATCGGCTATACTGCCAGAAAATGATCCTCGTGACTTAGTGAGTTGAGAAAGAAAGACGGGAAGCAAGACAATATCTGGAAGATCAAGGGTTTGGAACCTCAGAAGGCGTCTTCAGGAATATGAAATGCCTCGCTCCGACCACGATTATGGTACGCGATAATTTTCATACCGGCTATCTCGGTATACTTAAGCATTTGCGGGACTGAGTACCGTCCTTCCTTGCACACCATTCCACGATCGACATATTCAACCAGCTCTGGGCGATGATGCCTCCATATCCTGGCTTCACTCGATTCATCAATCCATATAGCCAGGTGCCGAAATGGAGTGGGAAGGAGATGAAAGCACTTGAGCATGTGATCGTTCCAGTTTTCGGGGCGACTCCACTAAACCCTTCGGCTAGCCAAAGGATTCCATTCCCAGAAGACCAGTTGTGCATTAAGAACTTAGTGTAATTTCACCTTAGCGCACAGTACCGGTACCATAATGAGGCCACGATCGAGTCCATGGAGAATTATCTGTAGGAGCTTCATCCTCAGAATGATGATTTCAATTGAATCTGTTCCCGGAAATCTACAAAGAAGGTCTCGGAAGCCTTGATACAGTAGCTTACTTTGGACAAACAGAAGGAACGGGGGAGAGACCTCGCTAGGAACGATCTTTCTGCCGCTGCAACGCCTAGTCATGTTGATGAAGATAAAATTCAGATCAAGTCAGAAATTGCACAACATTTTGTCCACATATCGGATTTCAACTTTGTCTGGATGCATCTCCTGAACCAATTCTTTGACCATATCCGCCAGCTTGGCAACCTCTTCAATGTAAGCTCAGTACTCCCAGACAAAGCGATGATGGATCTTGAATAAGCATATTGACGATTGAATTGTCATGAGGCCGCCTTTCAGATTTTGCGAACTAAACGCCAAAAGGAGGAGTTTCAGTTTCGAGAGCTGAATGCAAACGCAGCCAAACAACGTCACCACGATGATATGCCTCTAACCAAGGCACCTATCAAATGAATGATGAAAAACCGGCGACCAGAAATCATCACCCTTGATGACTTGGCCAAGCGGTGTGCAATGCCAAGATGGGAGCTACAGAATCACATTGCTTGGTGTTTCAAGAGATTTGCCGACTTTACAGACTACGTCAAGCACGATCAGTATTTCAGTCGTCTCAAAAATGTAAAATAAATTCGGTACAACGCAGTATAAATTCCTGTGAAGTCTTTTCAATGCTATGAGCAAGCAGTTCATAAGGTTCGTTGCACTGAGTCCATAAGGTGGAGAAAGCATAAGCCCCCAAGACATGATACAGCGCTGCTCTGAATGGGGATGAGTCTGGATAGCTACTTTCAGTCGACTGAGAGACTCATTTCCGCACAGTAGATGTGTCTTTTCATCGTGGAGGATGAGGAATTGAGCGTTAAACGGCTTCTTGCCTTGCTTGAGACGGTTGCAACCAGTCCGATACGTCAGACTGCTGGTATAGTGAATGTCGAGAAGAGGCATCATCCTCCGATGCAACCCTTGCACGATGGAAGCGACAGTTCTAAGCCTCTTTTCGGCGTTGAAACAACTTATATCGTCCCTACACGCTCAATCCAAGGAGCTGTACACATTCTTCCTCTGACGCTGCAGCCAGATAGCTCGCAGTGGTAGTTGAGCAACACGATTGACTTGAACGCTTTCAATTTGATTTACATATGGATTATTCGACTCGATGCTTGAAATAATCGTTGCAGTGATATATTGAAATCTGATGTGTTTCCTCTGGGTGTCCTAATTTCTGTAATGGAAGTTGTGCAAGCTTGTGTAAAATCGATGTCTCAAGGAATTAAATAGTTAACAATCTTTCTGAGATCAGTGGAACAGTTCAAAAAACCATCGACACGATTAAATTCCAGATGACCAAAGTGAAAGAAACAGGTGCAATAAAGTAGCTTAAATGACTACACATGGTTCGAGATGTCAGGACGACGCAATAACATCATTGGACCCTTCGAAGCATGGTGGAAGATTGCAAATAAGTTGCTCTGATTAGTTGTGGAGAATGTGGAGAGGGATCAGTGTGTAGGGTCCATTTTCGGAAACCAATTTCACTTTTTGCTGATGTATATCCTCCCTTCATATGTCAAGACCCCTGCGACCACTTTCCTTTGGCTCTCCTCTTTCACCATATGTGTGCCGTCTACCATTGGTCGCTCAACGAGGTTTGCCAAGACGTCGACAGCCAAAGGGTCACAAGCTAGTGCCACAATAGTGGCTGGCATACACGCGTCGTATGGTTCCACTCAGACGATTGGGACGAGTTGTGCCCCAGGCCTTTCATTGCACATCTCGTAGTCAGGTAGTCTTGATTGGCTGTTGGCCGCATTCTTGCTGCCTTCAGGGTGCTCGATGACAAAGTTGTAAGCTGAAAGAATTTCCAACCACCTGGCTAGGCTTCTTGGGAGGACTCTGGATGTCTGGAAGTATTCCAGATTGTTGTGGTCGCACCGAATAAAGACATTGTAATTGGCACCCTTGAGGTAATGCCGCCACAGGGTGTGTGTTTCCACAATGGGCAATAGCTCGCAATCATAAGTGGCGTAATTCTGTTCGGCTGGAGAGCACTTCTGGGAATAGAAATTTACTGGCCTGGGAACACCGAACACATCATACTGATTGAGGATGCCAGCAATCGCTAATCCACTCGCGGCCATTTTGATAATCATCGGCTTCGCCAGATTGAAATGCTGCAGGCTCGGTGCCTCGGTAAAGGTGCATTTCAGTTTCTGGAATGCCAATTCGGTTTGCCACATGCATTCCCATATAATTTTCCCAGAGTATTCTGACTTCTGGCGTTGAGGTCTGCCTTTGGGTGGCTCGCCGGCCTTCTCTAGCTTCTTTAGAAGTTCGGTAAGTGGAAGAGTCATTTTGGCATATTTCCAGATGAACCTTCGGTGGAAGTTCGTGAGTCAGAGGAGCACCTGGACATCTGTCATTGACATCGGTTTGGGCCAGCCAACGAATGTGGAGATCTGGTCAGACTCCATTCCGACTACCTAAGGAGTGATAACACACCCCAGGAAACCGACTTCCGAAACTCTGAATTGGAAACCTCGCCTTGGCAATTGAGACTGAATTCCTTAAGTAGCTTCCGCACGTGTCGCACAGGCTCCGCATACTCCTTCTCGTGTGTCGAATATATGAGTATGTCGTCATGGTAGCATACCGCGAAGTCGTCAATTTATGGCCGTAGGAAATCATCAATGTAAGACTGGAACGAAGCCGTTACGTTTGTAAGACCAAATGACATGACCAGGTATTTGTATTGGCCGTAAAGCACTTGAAAACCTGTCTTGTATTGATTGCCTTCCTTGATTCGGATCAGGTTATAGGCACCGCGGAGGTCGAGCTTTGTGAATATCCTGGCCTCCCGAACCCGGTCAACCATCTCTGAGATCATTGGAAAGGGATACTGATTCTTCACCGTCGCCAGATTAAGTGCACGTTAGTCCACACAAAGTCTTAAGCCTCCATGCTTGTTGTTTGAAAAGAGGATTGGCGCTGCAACCAGCGGTGATGATCACTGAATAAATCAATTGGCTAGGTTTGCCTCGATGTAAGACTTGAGTGTCATTAACTAGAACTCCAATAGGTTGTAAATCCGCACATGTGCAAAGTTATAGCCGGGCTCTAAGTCCATTGCATGGACGGTTGAACGATGCCTCAGAAGTGTCTCGGCCTTGTCTTTGCGGGAAAACTCCCCGAATTCTCTGTATGGAGCCGGGATATGTCCTCCATCAGCTGTAGGCACCACCTATGTCGTTGTGCTGGCTCTATCCACACACGATAGTTCTCAATTCATTGTAGATATGGTGTGGTAAGGAGGAATATCCCGGAGGCGGCATTCAAAACGGTTCGCCGCAGTTGGGCCAAGCCCCGCTGTCCTGTACTCCCTTCGCATCTCCGCGATCCGGCAACGTTTATACAAGTTCACCCTTCAGAACTCTTTTCTGACCGTTGCCACCGCTGCTCCTGGCTCGCCCGTCCAGCGCCTGGGGCCTATGTCACTCATCATCAGTGATGCCTTCCATGGTCACTCCCAGTAGCCCTGTACAATCTCCCACTCTTAGGAAGAATGTCCCGACGACCTGCTCACTGGCCAGTAGATCGTGATAGGCAGTTTCTCAGAGTATTTCAATATCTGGGATACCGCGGCCTCCATCGGAATAGGCCTCCTCCCTAGCCGTAGATCCTGGTACATTCGCGGGGCATTCCTGATGGTCTACCCAGTTGACTTCCACCACTTCCGCTCCCGTTGGGGTTTGCCGAGCCAAAAGTCGACCGCGTTGCCAGTCGACGTCAGGATTGGCAGACATGAACCAAGGCAATCCCAGAACCAAGTCGTAGGCCCTCAAGGGCACAACTAGCAACTCCGATTCTGCAACTGGTCATAAGTGGTTCATATACTGCACTGTGAATGACGTTTTTCGACTGCCGCTCGGGTGAGCCAGTACTTCGCCATAGAGTCCTAGAGTCGTGACGTATGCGTGTTCGTCTGCTCGACCAAGCCGTTATCATAGTGTCGGTGCAATAAAGCTGATTGTCGGACCGCGATTGATGAGAGCTCGCATGCGTTGCATTTTCCCATTTCCCTGTCTTGTTAAAACCTTGTGAATAATATGGGACGTGTCTGGTCTGGACATGCCGCATAAGTGCTCACTTGACATGAGAGCATTTGGGCTCCTCAACAACACCCTTGATTTCAAAGCGATCCGATGCGGTTGTATGCTGTCCATCGTCGCCATCAATTTCTCCAGTGCCAACCTCCCCTACACCAAATCTGCTTCGTCGAACATCTCCCATCATGCCAGATTGCGATAGAGGCCCATCAGTCTGTTGGTTGTCAATTGTTGAGGGACTTCTGTCCTTTGATGTGATGTCCTCCGTTCCTGTTTGGAGCTAATGTCTCCTCCTGCTCTGGTGGGTTACAACATCGTGAGTATGAAGGGCCGAAGCTAGCTTTGTGGTTCGGAGACCTGCATCGTAGGCATCTGCTGGTCGTTCGTCGGCGTTCGAAGATTTCCGTTGGAACCCAGGGTGCTGGTTGTGAGCCTGACGATTGTCTTTGGGTGCCCGATGTGCCATGTCTGTTGGATGCCAATTCGCCGGATGTGCCGCCACCGGAGGTGTCGGCTAGCTCACGGATGGATGGCCGATAGCCTCATTTGCCGGCTTTGGAAGACGTGTCTGTTGACAGTGTCCGCTGCGGTTATTGCTGCTGTTGTTGCTGCTGCTGTGGCTTCTTGGATTCGACATGTGTAACTTCCGAGGCCGCGCCCAGATCGAAGAATTCGTTCACGGTGTCAAATCTGCCGCAGTCTGGCGTCCATGGACCAACTGTGTTCTTGGGAGAGTTGCGGAGGCCTGCCCAGGCATCATCGTAGAGGACTTCTTAGTGCTTCTGTAGATTCCACACAGCCTGACTCCAATAAGCTCTCAAACGATTCGCATAGGCTCTGACCGATTCGTGTGGATGTTGAATGTATCCCTGCATCAGCGTGATCACTGCCATGGGTCGTCAGTTCTTATCCCCATAAACTTTATGCATTTGTTGTGAAAAGAGATCGGAGTCTTGTAGGCATGGCTGGGATTCCGCAGATCAGTCGCCCGCCCATTCTGAAGTGTCTCTCAGTGCCGTCAGTTTATATGGCGAGTTTTCAGCATTACTTCCGGCGTCCAGATGAGAGATTGCGTATTTGAGGTGATAGGGTCCACCTCATTGGAATTAGGGGCCGCGGGAATTGAAATTCGAGCGTAACGCGTCCAGATATTGGTTCAGCTCTTTTGCACCCCAGCAGAACCTTATGCGGTCAACAGGCTTTTAGATATTGTGTCTTGGGCCAAGTGTGCTTCGTTCGGTGCGATTGGTGCATTCAGCAGCCGATGGATCCTGTTCACCCTCCATTCGTCCCCGTTCGGCCGACATCCTCTCATGTCGGAGTCTCTGTTCGGCATTCCACCGCTCTCGATTTTCCAGTAGTATTTCCAGCATCATCAGAGTTTGAGTCGCCATGGTTAGACCATCCTCGTCAGAAATTTGGGAACGGAGATCACCACTGACATTGTCGATCTGGCTTTCATGGCGTCATTCAGCTCCGAGGTCATCGTAGAGGTCATCGTCATCATCATCATCAATCCCGGCCTCCAGTAAGACTGTTGGAGCAGTGCATTCGGCTCTCAATGCCGCTGCCTGCAGAATGTCATCACTCTCATGGATGTCAGTGACGCGGAATCGTGTTCTGGTAAACTCCATTGGAGGCATGTATTGTGAAAGAACAAGTCACTTCGTGGTGACGGGTCAAAAGGGGTAAGTCGCGAGATCCATGAGCAAACTGTATCCAATTGATTAAGAGTTATAATAGTGTAAGGGCGTATATCAGTATATGGCCGCCAATGAGAGTATATGAGAAGATACGGTTGCACATGTGGATGTGGTAATATAATAGAGGAGTCGATAGGTCACAATATCGCTAGCGATATCAGAGAGATTGCGAGACGTCTATATCCGGTTGCAGTCACCCGGCCCTGGCCACGCCTTGTGCCATAGGCGAGAACCTGATCATGACTGCCATTACACATTGCCCTCTTTTTGAAGTCTTTGACTCATCCCATTATGTAGGCTTTCATTCCCTCCAAATTGCTGATTGTGCTCATGGGCTTCCCAAGACCAGGTGCAGCCTTTTACACCCAGACGGCTCATCAATCCACCTGAAGCCAGCTATATATTGTGTGCCATGCATGGTGTGTGGTTCCTTCATGCTGAACACACGATTCCGGAGTCCTCAAGCACTGATTACAGCTCAATTGTGATCAACTCATGTGAGGAATCTTCATAAGTAATAATTCCAAGCAAACAGCCGTCAGTCAGTTCGAATCGATCAAGAACATCCATCCAATGTGATGCTAACCGTGCTGCAGTATGTTGGCCCTTGACCTATCATTGAGAATCAGATTTCGACCCAGGAGAAGAACAGGCGATCAATCTCTTCGAAAACGTGTTGTACTTTACGCAATGCCATATTTAGATCCAGATAGTAATCAATGACCTACTTTATGGGGAGTTTGTTATTTGATGTCCATTCATCCAAAGCCAAACTACAATTATTTCATGACGGCAATTGCTTCTCAGTTGTATACACAATCAGTGCATATTGCCACTGGCAAAAATGGTTACGGGTCGTGGCCGAAGGCAGCACACGCTGGCTGGGCAATGGCTCACCTGACTGTCGTAGCTCAAGATTTGATATATCATTCCCGGGAATATCAGCCAAACCATATCCAAACATCGGGTAGCGATTGCATGTGTCTTGGTGAAATTTAGAAGTTTCAAAGTCCTTAGCTGCCAGTTTTGAACATTTGGACTTTCATTTCAATCAATACAGATCAAGTGGGATGTGCAGTTAGAATTACCTCTGCAAACTTTAACTTGTAATTCCTCGACTTCCTTACCTCTTCGGGATCATCAAAGCCATTTCATTGAGTGTTGATGTAGTCAATCCAGTAGCTACTGACTGTAATAACTCATTTAACTTTGCGATGTGAGCTTTTGCCAGCAAGTATATTCCAATTGAGTTGGTCCCATGTTCTGATGGATGGTGAAGAACTTGATCATTAACAATACATATGATTGCAGGGCTTTGAGTATCCTCCCATCTGCAGTGCAAATGAAATCGCCATCAAGAAACATATCTAGAGTGATTCCAAGCAATAGGTCATTTCGAGGTGAGATTCATTGTAGCCTATCAAGCATTGAACATGATTTGCAAGGTCAGGTCACTGAAACTACAATTAAAGAGAAGTTGATTTTTGGAAGAGTGTATAACTTCTAGCAATGAGGTATTGAAATATTATCAATCTGACAAGCCAGTGGGAATTGGAACTCTTGTTAATCCAAATCGAGAGACCGTTGAAAATAACGTTATAGTAATGTGGTATGCGGGTTCTTAAATATTGATTTTAAAGCTGGATATGAAAATTTGGAATCTGTGAGACATTGAATGTATGTTTGTGAAGGTGGATACAGGGACAGATTGCAAAGACTGACTGTGTAAAATTCTGTGTAAGACCAGCATAATGCACATCATTGCTGTCCAGCTTGATGAGCATCCTGCAAAATCGATGACGCTCCGTGGGCACTCAATTGTAAGAGGCTGACACAATATCGTCAGTAGTGTGTTTGAAGATTAAACCTGCCAATCGGTGGATTGTGGGTTAGCTGAGTTCCATTGCCCCTAGAAATTGCAAGATGCAAGATCAAAAACCATTGAAGCTCCATTAATGCTGCATTGAAGGTCATTTCAGAACACGGTAACTATGTTGTCAGAAGCATTTTCACCCAGAGCGGCTGCTGATTCTATGACAATTGATAAAGGTTGTCACACTGCTGCATTATTTTTGAAGATGGAAGGTCTCATATCCTTCACCCTCGGGTGACACTCATGTTTAGGGCGTAGTTACATTGTCGTCCAAACCATTGTTGCCTTGAAAAGGGGCCAAGAGTTATCTTATGGATTGATGTCATAGCCCCTTGACTGTCTTCAATGCAATGCCTAAAATCGTTGACCCACCATTGACGCTCCAATTCATGACATAGTAGCGATGTTCACAAGATAATTTGTGGATAGAAAGGCGGCAGATCATGTAATTATGAGTAAATGTCACTGTGCAGCCCTTGGATATTCCATGATGCAGGGGCATGAGTCGTTGACGCTCAGTTGACGCACAATGTCAGGACATTGTAGCATTGTAATTCTAATCAGTTTTGGGTAGAAAGGTGGCCGATAGTTTGGTTGTGAGGTAATGTTGCTTTGGCGCCCGTAGCATTTTCCAAGATCCAAGGATATCAATCATTGACGCTCTGTTCACTGTCACATCAATGACATTGAAGCAGCCTTCATAAACTCAGTAATTGTACCTAACAAATCATGTACCCTGTATTGACATACAATTTTACTTGTGTATGTATTATTGTGGCAGGAGTTTTGTTTGGTCTCAATGTCTGACCAAGAGCTGTTTATGATACCTGAGTGAGAAATTAATTTGCCCTATCACATTCCTGCACATTCGGCCGGCAATTTATCGCATGTAGATCATTTCACAAGTTTTTGGTTAACCTAGCTAAACTGACTAACCTTCCTCATCCAGCTCCATCTCCTCGAATTCCATGACCTACCATTAACAATTTCAAATAACTGACCCATGTACACCAGGCCTGTGCGGAGAGTTACTCAGTTGGAGAGATGGATAAGTACTGCATGACTGTTGTCATGCAGTCACAGCCGTACGGAGCACTGACCGCTTTTTCTATGACAGGTATGGCATCACTCACATGAATTTGGTTTGTCTACTTCGTCACGCATGTTACTTTTGCTGTCTCACTTAACAGTAATTGGCAAACAGTAATTGCACGTGTTAGCCATCTAATTGTGTGAATATGATGGTTGACCTTTTGTATGGCGCTTTCGACCCTTGCACATACTCAGAATAATGATCCTGTATTACAATTGTTACTGAAATCATTATCAAGCTGACAGGTAGTAAAAGTTTCACACAAATTGCATTTCACAAAGACATGATGTCAAAAATACAAATTTCCATCTTTATTTCTCTGCTGACTGAGGAGCCATCACAACTTCTTCACCCGATTTTGATATCTATCTGGTGATGAGCAGCGGAGGCTATATGCAGTGGTCAAAGTTCACCACTTCAACTGGTTTCTCAATCTGAATGAATATTGAATCCAGCTGTGTAGCGGGTGCGAGACAGAATATACTCATGTTCGTCAGCGGCTCCACAGAACATAGTCTCATATGGCTACATCCTGGTCGAGAAGTCACTTGCGGCATTTGTGTTACTTCACCGTCAATGTCAAGACAATCCATGTTCTCTCCAAATGTTGCTGGTGCAGTTGCAGCTTCATCATTATCCATGTGTGGTTGAACGACTACCGGAATCAATAGTTCAGATGTGGAGCACATCATGTCCCTCCCACGGAAGTAGTCGGGTGCGTGCACCCATCCTGGTTTGGTCAATTCGTCAACCTGCATCAGCTTCTGCTGAATCATCTACATGTGCTGCCTCACGGTTTTGGTTATTGCGCTCATCACCCAGGCAGGTTCGTCATTGTTGCTGAGCTGGCCGTGTCTGTCTCTCCATCATCATTCGAACATTGCGATATTGCACAGACTGTCCCAGATAGCAACCAGTATCTGGTGAAATGTCTCTTTCAGCTCTGTGATCATTAATCCCGCATTACCAGCTTCCTGAGAATCTTCCTACTGCTCCCTAATCACAGCTGCTGCGGCTTCCACTCGATTTCTTGCCCCAGCGGTCTCGCTTTCAACACAATGCTTAATCAATTTCTCTTCCTCTACATTGGTTAGGAAGTGCGATTCTCATCATTTTTCAGCTGCAAGCTTCTGTTTGGATCGCGTGCTAAGCAATGCCCCATGGGCTCGGGCTGTGTGTGCTTCGAAGTGGCTCTTACCTTCATACGGCTAATGACATTGTTGAATGGACTGCATTATTGATTTGGCCAATGTGCCTGCTGGAAGTGGCGAAAAGTTCTTTTCCGGAGCGTTGACCATTGTAGTAGTTTGCGTTGACATTGATGTTGGGCGAGATGTTGGATGTTGCAAGTCATTCACATTATGGAGGCAATATGCATCTTGTAAGTTAAGGTTGGTATGTTTACTCATCATGAACAAAGCAAAATCTCCCTCTTGAGTGTCGATAAATCAGGAATAGTGAACCTAACTATACAATATGACTTGAGTGTTAGCATCCCATTCATGTCGTATTGTGGCAACTTTTTGTGACAAACATTAGCAGACATCCTTCCCCTCGCACAGGATCCTACAAAAATCGAACAATTAGTGCATTCTGGCTGTCGTACACAGCAATTTATCCCTGTTGACAAACAAACAACATTGGACCAACTTATTGCAAATCACAGGGTGATGGGAAACCGCTGCAACTTGCAGCCATACTCAGCAGGATTCATCTTGAGTATAACGATCATGTTGGCTGCTATTTATTCCTTTCTCACATGAAGCTAACTTTATTGTTCTCAGGGCTTCTCCCTTCCTCTCAGTAGCATTTTCCTCTCCTGATCCACACCAGCACATCACAGACAGACAACCACCGCAGCCAGGTGAGTGGGGATCAAATTCTGGCGGATTGGGGGGTGCCACATCAAATATTGCGATCCGTAGTACAGAGCAAGAGCCCAGCAACACGTTAGTCCACCATGACACTGCCAATGCAGGCACCAAAGTTATGACCCTGGATGCCAATTTAAAAATCGTTTGTATAATTGGAAGCATCAACAATGGGAAACAGTATTCAGTTGGATGTGATTCGGTCCAGATCGAGGAGAACGGCAGTCAATTAACCATACAACATAGAGCGGGTGTCCGTTGAGAGCTACGTAACCATTGTATCGTTGTCTGCAATTGGAATTCTCTGTAGTCTACAATGGCACTTCTCTGCACAGTCTGTAAAATGGAAAATCATGATGTTGTCTGCTCTAGGATTTTTGCATAAGAATTTCCTGATTACCATCCCTGTATGTGGATGAAACCAGCTTTAAGAACTTCAGAAGAGGCTACAGAGTAATATATGGTGGAGGTAATAGCCAAATTTCATTCTTCGAAGAAGGAACTAATGTCTTGTAGGTTATCACCATGTCTGCTACTAGCACAAGGCGAGGAGGTTGGGTACAGCTGGAACAGTCTGACCTGCGCCTGGCATTGAATCTTGGAAAACTGGCCAGAGATGGCTTTTCAAATGCCATAATAGAGGAAACGACATAACTTATAAAGAATCCAGGCACCAAGGTTTCTGAAGAGAAGAAGCGGAGTGTCAAGTATTCTGGGCATACAAAGGTGAACTCTGGGATGAACAGACCCCTGGCAATGCTTCGTCAGAACCAAAAGTCCAGCTGCCATCCTTCCTACAATAGCACCGGAAAGAATCCATAGACATTTTGGATACGCAATGGACAAGGTGCACTTTCCCCTGATCAACACAGACAGCGGACTCTGTAGCCGACGCCACCTCTTCCCACTACGGCACCAGTCCGAACTGGTAACACTTTCAGAGCTGAAAGTGCCCAAATCGTCAATGTGCCGGCCAGACATACATATTCGCACACAGCTCTTCCCCAGGCGGTATTTTCCCATCATGCTGAGGATGGGTACCACGAAACCTATTCTGATACAGCTATGCTGACTGATAAAGCTACAGAGACTGGCTAGTACACTATCTGTTGTGTGGTAATGCAGCTAACATCGAGATTGAAAACCGGAGCAGCCGATTGAGCGATCTGGCAAATCAAGAAGAGCATTAATTGAAAGACACATGATTTTGGAGATTATTATTATATATTTCTATGTTCTCTTAAAGAACAACATAGTGATCAAGAAGAAAGGAAATGAAAATGCCAGAAAAGCTGACAAAACAATGTGAATGATGGACAATGCGAAATTAAGTGATTGCATAATGTGGCCACAGCCATGGCGAAATGAGTGTCAACTGTGCGTCAACAATTGAAGGACATATAAGTCTGGTTATTTATAATTGATCCACTCATTGTTATACATAATCAAAGTAATGGCCGCCTTTAGAGGCAAAAGTATAGTAACACGCTCCCTACCTCATCTTGAAAATGAGTGTCAACAGAGAGTCAATAATTTTTGATCATGTGTAATGGCACGGCTGAACGTGACGTGTCCAGGGCCGGGTCATACCCGCTTTATATAGTCGGCTCGCCACGAGCCTTAGATCTCTAGCGATAATCTTACCTTACTTACCTTTATACTACTCTACAATATGGACATCCACGTTTGCAACCGTATCTACTGATATACCTCCCTACGAGGCCATACACGGGCGTATGCCTTTACACTATTATCGCTCTTACAATTTCGGATACGTTTCGCATGCTGGATTTCATGAATTAAACCTTCCGACGCGTCACGACACGTAGTCTACGCGTGAGATATGATACAGATTTGAGAGCACTGATTGCATCAGCGAAGGGTCTGGATATGTCTATTGAATTGAGGTTAACGGTAACAGAGACGATCTTGTGCGGATTCCAGAGGCCAATTGGCCAGAGACCCGTCGCGACTCCTACGAATGAGAAATCATACGGACTTGAGATCTACGAATTGCAGTTACAAAAGCGGCATGAATTGTCCACCCAATCGAGGTTAACAGTAGTACAGACAATCCGAGTTGATACCAGAGGCCACCGGCCAGGAGACGCGTCAGCGACCAAGTCGGTCGAAGTCAAGTGCAACGAATTCATCATACGAGAACTCGAAGGCTACCAATCGCCACATCAATGACATTTGATAAGTTACCTTCCAATTGAGTCAATTGACGATTGCAGGGACGATTCTACAGCCCATGCGTCCATGGGAGTCGTGTCACCGGCAATGCCGAACCATATCCCGAGAATTCTTCGATTCATATCCGACAAGCGCAATTGCATGCGAACTATCGAGCCGACACAGGCCACAATCGCACACCCAAGTGCACCTACGATTATATCTCTTGCACCTACGAAGGATCAGGGCGGGTTTACGCGATACGCGCGATTCACATCTTGCGATGCTCTCGATGGCAGTTACAATCGCAATTGCCTTCTACACGACTTGATGAAGTTAGCTACTTTACGGATGTTTAGGAGTTTCAGCAATGGCTTTGGGAGGTCAACATCTACGACTCAGAACGAGTCATCGATGCCACCGAGGAGCATCGATCGCAGATCGTCTGGCAGCTCCGTAAGGGAAGTATAATAACCCCCGAAGGTTCTAAAGTGTCTAGCAGGTACGTTTTGCTACTACTATTGTCAATTATCACCTTTGGCACCTGATTGGACGACCGAATCGGATCGTTGTGAGGACAGAGAGCCATCTGCGCCAACTCTATTCTATTTCGTGAAACAAGTCAACGAAAGCTGATCGCCAACGAGCGAATACGGATGTGCCCCATACGATGGCATACAAAGAGGGTTTTTATGATTGCAGTGGTGATGTTTATTTGTAGCCGGGATTCTCAGGATCCACGGGGCTACCGGATGGACCGTCTGGGCACTCTCAGGAGACCAGCGGATTCAGCATGTATTTAAAGCGCAAAGAGGTCCAATTGATGTGTCGTATCCCCAGGTGGGAATGGACATTATTTGCTTGTCAGACAGTCCCAATTGGGTGAGGCGAGGTCATTATTTGCGTGTCAGACAGTCCC
>Ga0307515_10009768_pt1 | contig 18490 bp, 14 predicted proteins | sample 17_EM_MG_FD_194513 | JGI IMG/M metagenome (GOLD analysis project Ga0307515, IMG submission 194513) | Populus trichocarpa ectomycorrhiza microbial communities from riparian zone in the Pacific Northwest, United States - 17_EM | ecosystem: Host-associated > Plants > Roots > Unclassified | place...
TGGAGCAAGATTTAGAATAATAACAGGAACCTTTGCCCTTCTTACTACAGGCAACACAGTTGATGAAAGCGCATAGGTAGTTACATATAAAAATATTACGTCAACATCGCCTTTCCTAAAATCATGACCAGCATTAAATGCTTTCTCGGCATTATCTACTAAACCTAAGTTTAAAACTTCAGCACCAAAATTGCTTAAACGTTTTTCCACGTCATTTACATAACCATTTAATCGAGCTTCTAACCCCTCGAATTGTGGCCAATAAGTATCTAATCCGATGCCGAATAATCCAATCTTTAAATTATGTTTAGTCATTTATACTTTTGTTTTTGGTAAAATTTCTTTTCTGTAGTTTGATGGAGATTTGAACATTTTATTTTTAAAAATGCGTGAGAAATAATACTCAGATACAAAGCCGTTTTGATAAGCAATTTCTGATATACTTAAATCTGTTTCACTTAACATTCTGCAAGCCTTTTGTATTTTTAAATTAAGTTGATATTGCCCAGGAGACTGTCCTGTAATTTCTTTAAAGGCTTTACGAAACCAAGCATAACTTACATTGTGATTAGCCGCCAACTCTTCGGGAGAAATATCGCTGTTTAAATTCTCGTGGATACTGTATTTAATGTTATTGATTAATTGTGTTTTGCGGTTGTTTGACTGGTTTTTTAGCAAAGCTGATGCATAAACCAATCCTAGAAGTTGGATGGTTAAACAAGCGGCCAATTGATTGCTTCCCGGTCCACCAAACTTAATGGTGTCTATCAGTTGAATAAAAATGTTAATGAACTCTGCATTGAAGCCCATGTGCAACAATGGCTTTTCTGGATTAAAACAAGCTTGATTCATTAAATGATTGGCATAATGCCCTTCAAAGCCTACCCAATATTCTGTCCATCCGCTGTCCAAATCTGGTTTAAACCTATGCCAAGTACCTGGGTAAAGGAAAAATAATGTGCCTGGTTGTACTTCAACTTGCCCAATACCATTCGCTTCAAATATTCCTTTGCCAGCGGCGATATAAACCAATTGATATTCTTTTAAAACCCTTCCCTTACTCCATTCAAAAAAGTAATCTTCCGGATGTTGAGCGTCTGGATAAGATTTACCAACTGGATGAATGTAATGACCTACGTCGAGTACTTTAATTCCCCAATCGGGTTGTGGTTCATCAGTTTGAATATCAGATTTTATGTATTTACGAAAGGTGTCCATAATTTGGTTAGTTTAGAACATGTAACGTAAATCTAAAAAACGAATCTTTACTATTTGTTAATTGTGCTAAATTATATCAAAAAGTCTATTCAAAATAACAGATTGTACATATCGTTTTTTGAGCTATACAACCTTTAATAATTGCACAGTATTTTATTTATAAACCTGATGGTAGTGAGCACGTAGTGTTAGCCCTTGTGGCTAACCACGAAGTAAAACGAACAGCAGGAATTACATTGCCAAATGCTTCAAATTTGCTTTTCTAAAAAAGAGCCATTCCTAAAAAAAAACGAATGGCTCTTATTATTTTTAATTGGTATAACCTGGGTTTTGTATTAATGACGGATTTAAGCCAATATCTGTTTGAGGAATTGGAAACAATAAATCGTGCGCATCTACAACATAAGCATCTGAGGCCAAATAAGTCAATTGTGCTCTTGCTGTAACGCCAAAGGCATTAATTACGGTAACTGCAGTACCAGACCTCACTAAGTCGTGCCATCTGTGGTTTTCGAAAGCCAATTCTACTCTTCTTTCGTGAGCAATAATGGTGCGTAACACCCCTTGATCTGTTGATGTTGTATTTAACAAGCCAGCTCTAAATCTTACTGCGTTTAAAGCGGTTAATGGAGATTTTCCTTGTTCATTCTGTACTTCAGCTAACAACAATAAAGCATCAGAATACCTGTAGATTGGAAAATTCACACTTGAACCAGTTGTACCTGTAAATGTATTTTGCAGGTATTTTTTAATGTATGGCACGCCTATTTTTCCAGCTGCTGGCACATAACCAACAATGCTTTTATTAGCCGAATAAACTAGTAAATCACTTCCATTGTAAGTACCTTCTACTACGCCAATTGAAATATCTAATCTTTTGTCGTTTGGCTCAAAGGTGTTTATTAAATCTGTTGAAGGAGTATTCCAGCCACCTGTTCCATTATTTGCCACAGCAGCACCTGTTACCAACGCTGTATTGGTAGCTGCTCTTGGTAAAAAGTGAGTTGGGATAATGTTTGGTGTTGTGCCGGTAGTTGTACCTTCTAAAAACTGTATTTCGAACAAAGATTCTCTGCTGTTTTTATTGGCTACGGTAAAGGCATCAGCATAATTTGTATTTAAAGCATAACCCATAGGTGCCAAGGTGATCAACAAAGCTTCGGCATCTGCCCATTTTTTCTGAGTAGCATATACCTCAGCCAATAACATTGTTGCTGCTCCTTTAGTAGCTATACCTGTTTGTTTATTTGCAGTAAATACTGGATTGGAAAGTTCTGTGATGGCATCTTTAGCATCAGCAATAATTTGAGCATAAACTTCTGCTTCTGATGAACGAGGTAAAAAAGCATCATCAGCTTTAGTTACTTCTTTTAAAAACAATGGAACACCACCAAATAAACGTACCAACTTGAAATAATTCAAAGCTCTTAAAAACTTCGCTTGTCCATCTATACTGGCTACCGAAGCGGCAGGAATTCCTGTTGCTGTTTTTAACCTTTCGATAACAATATTACACCTAGAAATACCCGTATAGCTATGTTGCCAAGTTGCGGCTACATAAGCGTTGGTAGATGTATTCCTAAAATCTGAGATGTTCTCTCGTTCTAAATAATTTGTTCCTCTATTTGAAGGAATGGGTTGGTAGATAGTATTATCTGAATGCATTTCTGAGGTGAAATAATCATTCAGTAATACATCTCTAAGTGGCGCATAAGCAGCAATCACAGCCGACCTAAATTGTGCTTCGGTTTTGTAAAATGTTTCATCTGTGTAAGCGTCTTCAGGAGCTAGGTCTAGAAAGCTTTTTTTACAAGATGTTGCCGTAAAAGTTATTAGGGCAATTATGATAAATATCTTTTTCATTTTGTAGGTGATTATTTAAATGTTGTTGAAATACCAATAGAAAATGTTCTTGGAACAGCATAAGCTTCTTCGTTAACACCGATTCCGAGGGTTGCATCTGAACCTGTTAAGTTTACTTCTGGATTTAAGCCAGAGAAACCCGTTATTACAAAAGCTTGCTGAACTGAAGCATAAACCCTAAGGTTTTTGATAACTAGGTTGTCTTTAAGTGCAAATTTGTAGCCTAAAGAGATGTTTTTTGCCGTTAAGTAAGAACCATCCTCTAACCATTGCGTGTTAACCGAACGACCAATTGCTGTTGTACCCGTTTTTGTACGAGGATAAACTCCAGAACCAGGATTTTCAACTGACCTCCAACGGTCTACAACTGCTGCCAGTGGCAAACGAGACCCATCCATATTGGTTTGGTAAGCCCACTTAGCAGCATTTAGGATTTTGCCACCAACCGAGAAAGACATATTGATATTTAAATCGAAGTTTTTGTAGCTGAAATTATTTGTTATACCACCACTAAATTTTGGAGTTGGGTCACCAATGAAAGTACGGTCGTTAATATCATCAATCACGCCATCGCCATTTAAATCTTTCATTTTTATGGTACCAATGTCTGATGAGCCATTTGGATTTGCTGGTGTAGCCAAATACTTAGCTGAATTTGCTAAATCGGCAGCATCTTTATATAATCCCTGAAAAACAAAACCATAAAACTCACCAAGACTATGTCCAACTTGTTGGCGATAATAATCTGATGTAACCGTTACGTTTCTTCTGATAAAACCAGGATCAACCAAATTATTGATGATATTTCTATCAACTGAAATGTTCAAATTGGTATTCCATTTTAAATTTCCAGTTGTATTTGTAGAGTTAATGGTAAACTCATGACCCCAGAATTCTACTTCACCAACGTTGAATAAAATTTGAGTAAATCCAGATGCTCTAGGAATTTGTCTTTGTTGAATTAAACCATCAGAGATTTTATGGTAATAATCATAAGTAAAACTGATTCTGTTGTTCAGTAAGCCTAATTCTAAACCAATATCAAATTGTTTATTCCTTTCCCATCTTAATTCGCTATTTGCCAATCTGTTAATGGTTTGCCCTTGAGTAATTACTCCATTAAAGTCGTAATAGTAATTACCAATTGTTGCTTGAGCATCGTAATTACCAACAAAGAAATTATTCCCTGTTATACCATAACTAGCACGTAATTTCAACATATCAATAGATTTGATACTCTTCATGAAACTTTCATCACTAACAATCCATCCGGCAGAAACTGAAGGGAAATTACCGAACTGTTCGTTTTTACCAAACCTTGATGAACCATCTCTACGAATGGCTGCTGACAACAGGTATTTCCCCTTGTAGTTATAGTTTAAACGACCGATGGTAGATAATAAACGGTAAGCATTATATCCGCTAGCACCCGTTAAACTTGTGGCTGCAGAAAGATATGGGATATCATCACTGGCAAAACCAAGTCCAGTTAATGTATTACTTGTACCGCTGTATTCTTGAATTGAATATCCTGCCAAGGCTTCGAAATTATGATCTTTATAAGTTTTAGTATAATTTAAATTTGCCTCTGCTGTATAAGAACCATTATCAGCAGATTTGCTAGTACCAGTTGTTTGTCCAGCTGTACCAGTAACTTGGCCTGATTGGAAATATTCATTGGTTTCCGCACCTTTGTCAACTCCCAAGTTTGTCCTTAAACTCAGGCCCTTTAATATTTCTAAATTCAAATAAGCATTTCCAATAATCCTGGTGGTCTTATAATCGTCTTTAGTTAAATTAAGCGTAGCCAATGGGTTAATGTAAGTAGTCATTCCGGGTGAAGCCACATTTCTAATGTAATTTCCTTCTGCATCAAAAGGCGAAATTAACGGACTAGCCTCGAAAAAACGTTCGAATAAACCTCCAACGCCATCTGTTGCCAATCTGTTATTGTGATCTAAGCGATAGCTTGGCGCTAAGTTAAATCCAATTTTAAGCTTGTTGTTAGCAAGGCTGATGTCTTGATTAAAACGAACAGAGTATAATTTTGTACTTGTATTGATTACTACTCCTTGCTGTTCTTGAAAACCTGCGATTAAGGTTGATGAAGACCTTTCTTTTGAAGATTGAAGGGTCAAATCATAATTTTGAATTGGTGCAGACCTGGTTAACAAATCAAACCAATTTGTGCCTTCGCCATATTGCGTTGGGTCTGTATATGCTGCTCTGTAATCTGCCGCTACGGTATAGGCTGGATCATATTTAACACCATCATCCCAACGTTCCTTCATAAAAGATGCAAACTCTCTGGCATTCATTGCTTTTGGAAGTTTGCCTGTTGGGATTTTTTGAATTCCATAATTACTATTAAACTCAATTTTAGTTTCTCCGCCAGTTGCGTGTTTAGTGGTAATTAAAATCACACCATTTGATGCTCTGGAGCCATATAAAGCAGTCGCAGATGCATCTTTTAGAATGCTGTAACTCTCAATTTCAGAAGGATTGATATTATTTATACTTCCTGTTATCGGCACACCATCTATTACAAATAAAGGTTGGTTATTGGCATAAAATGATGCTGCCCCTCTAATTCGAAATTCCACGCCCCTACCTGGTTGACCGCTACTTTGCATCACCTGCACGCCAGCTACCTTGCCTTGTAATTGCTGCGCAAATTGGCCAACTGGCATATCTTGTAAACCAGCAGCGTTAATGGTTGCAATTGAACCTGTAACCTCACGAGATTTTTGCTTACCGTACGTTACCGTTACTTCTTTTAGTTCTGTTGAACCTTCTAACTTAAAATTAACAATTGTTTCACTTCCTGCTGTCGCCTTAATTTGTTTAACAACACTTCCATAACCAACAAAGGATGCTGTTATGGTATAATTACCAGGTTGTACTTTTAAGGTGTAATTACCACTTGCATCTGCAGTAGTTCCATTTTTTGTTCCATCAATGTTTATAGAAGCAGCCGCAAGTGGTCCCATTGAATCTGAAACATTTCCTCTTATTATGCCTGTGGTTTCTTGGGATGATACTGTACCACCAGAAATAACAAAAAGAAATATTAAACTTAACAACCTACAAAACAGTGATTTGTAAAGATTTTTTCTCATATTAAAATACATTTAGTTAGTCTAAACTATTTCATGAGTGCTCCTTACCAGTTATGCGCCATCCTGTAGCAATTTGAGATACTTATCTCAAAGAATACATTTTTAACCTTATTTTAACTTTCATTTAGTGATTATTTAATATTACTTAAGATTTCGATATGTTTCATATTAAATTATCAGTCATGTAAGAAATGGCATAAATCAATTAAATATCAAATAAGACAAAAGAATCATCAAATTGTACACATCTGATTTATTTGCTATTTTTTAGAAAACGAAGTGCCTTATGATTTAATTTGATTATCTATTTTAGCATTATGATTTACGCTAACAAAAAAGTAAACCTAAAAGGAAATTTGGCACAACAGACCGCACAAATTATTGCTAACGTTACTGCCTTAGAAAGTAAAAATGTAATCAGACTAGAAAGTGATACTGTTTTTCTATATCCACAAATATGGAAAGATAAAATTGCAGCGATTAACTGGATAAATTGTTTACATCATTATTATTGTTTGAAAAAACAACACAAGTCATCAGCATCATTGTATTTTAAAAATATAGAGACCAATGAACTCATAGGTTCTATGATAAATAAAAAACCTAAAGTTTTAATCTTTAATTGATTATTGTAATTTTAGGTTAAATCAACTCGCTCTCTTATGACAACTGAAAAGAAACGCATCCTATCTATTGATATTTTAAGGGGATTGGTAATGGTTATCATGGCTTTAGACCATACTCGTGATTTCTTTCATTCAAGTGGAATGAGCGACCCAATGAATCCAGAAGCCACAACCATACCATTGTTTTTTACCAGGTTGATTACCCATTATTGTGCACCAACTTTTGTATTCCTCTCAGGCATTTCTGCTTATTTATCTTCTCAGAATAAAGACCCCAAAGAAGCCAGCTTATTTTTAATTAAAAGAGGGTTTTGGTTGTTATTTGTAGAAGTTGCCATTATCACCCTTGGTTTAACCTTTAACCCTTTTTACAACTTCATTATCCTTCAAGTAATATGGTCTATCGGCTGGAGTATGATTTTACTAGGTATCTTAAGCAGAATCTCTTATCGTTTAGTAGCAGTTATTGGATTAATTTTATTCTTTGGTCATAATATTTTGAATTACATAACAATAGATCCTAAAACCTTTATTGGTGGTTTCGTTGAATTTACATTGACAACAAGAGCACAATTTATCCCGATAGGAGATCAACACATGATAGGTGTATTCTACACCATTTTACCATGGACAGGAGTTATGTTTGTAGGTTTCGCTATTGGAAAATGGTATAGCGCTGCTTTTGATGAAATTAAAAGAAAACGTTATTTATTCTATTCTGGTTTAGGCCTATTCGTTTCTTTCTTGGTATTAAGGTATTTTAGTTTATACGGCAATCCAGAACCAAGAAAAGATTATGGAGATGCCCTGAAGAACTTTTTCGACTTTTTAAACGTAAGCAAATATCCACCATCATTACAGTATTTGGGAATGACCTTAGGTCCTGCTTTAATGTTATTGTCTGGTATGGAGAATTTAAAAAATAGATTTGCTAGGATCATGATGGTTTATGGCAAAGTTCCATTCTTTTATTATGTGTTACATTTTTATGTTATCCATATTATAGTGGTTATTTGCTTTTTTGCCCACGGTTATGGAACTAAAGACATTGTTGACCCTAACATTCCATTTTTATTCCGTCCTGCAACTTTTGGATATGTTTTACCTATCGTTTATTTGGTTTGGTTAAGTATTGTAGCTATACTTTATCGTCCTTGCGTTTGGTTTCAAAAATATAAATCGACACATACGCAATGGTGGCTAAACTATTTGTAAAGTTTAATCAACATTATTTAACTTTTGTTGATAATTAACGATGAAGTTATTACACTATTATTACGGCTAAAGTAACTTATTGATAGTATTTTTGTTTCTTTGGTAAATCAAAATTTATCCAAAAATCCAGAGCTTATGCCAGTAAAAACTAAGGTTCCACAGGGCGATATTTTATCAATAGACATTGGTGGCACCAATATAAAATCTTGTTTGTTAAGTCCAAAAGGTAAATTATTAACAGATTTCAAAAAAACACCTACGCCTAAAAACTCTACTCCAGAAGAAGTTTTAAAGGCAATTAAAAAACTCTGTGCCGATTTTAAAGCTTTTGAGAAGGTTTCAATCGGGTTTCCAGGCTATGTGAAAATGGGCATTGTACAAACCGCTCCTAACCTGGCCGAAAACAAATGGGTAAATGTAAATTTAGCACAACAGGTTGCAAATTTATTTGGCAAACCAGTTCGTTTAATTAATGACGCCGACCAACAAGGCTTAGGCATTGTAAGTGGCAAAGGATTTGAAATTGTATTTACATTAGGTACAGGTTTCGGTACATCATTACTATTTGATGGAGAATTATTGCCTCATTTAGAATTGTCTCATTTACCTGTTAGTGAAACTGAAGACTATGATGATTATATTGGCGATAGAGGTTTTCATAAAGTAGGCAAAAAGAAGTGGAATAAACGCTTGCAATACATTATAGAGATCTATAAAACCGTTTTTAACTACGATAAATTGTATATTGGCGGCGGAAATTCAAATGAAATCAATTTTGAACTAGAAAAAAATATCAAATTGGTTTCTAACAAAGATGGCATAAAAGGTGGCGCAAAATTATGGGCTGCAAAAGAAAAATATCATATCCATACCACTTACCCTAACAAGAAATAATGACAAACATTAAATTACTCTTCTTAGATATTGGAGGCGTTCTTTTAAGTGATGGCTGGAATCACAAATCGAGAATGTTGGCCATTGAAAAATTTGACTTAGAACCTATCCAATTTCAAAAAGACCATTCAGTTGCTTTTACGTTATTCGAAAACGGGAAATTAACCTTAGACCAATACCTAGATTGTGTAGTATTTAACACTGAACGTTCGTTCACAAAGGAAGATTTTAAACAATTTATGTTCTCTAGAACTACAGAACTACCAGATTTTTTACCTTGGTTAGCCGAGTGGAAAAAAAGAACAGGAATTAAAATTTTCTCTATCAATAATGAAGGAAAAGAGTTTAATGATTACCGAATTAAGAAATTCAATCTTCATCAAGTATTCGATGCATTTATTTCCTCATGTGAAGTAGGATTTTCAAAGCCAGACCCTTCTATTTTTAAACTTGCATTGGGCATTGCACAAGAAGAAGCTCAACACTGTATGTATTTTGACGATCGGGCCATCCATGTTTCAATTGCTAAACAATTAGGTTTCAACGCTTTCGTACACAAGGGATTTGAAGAAAGCAAAACAATTTTAGAAAGTATAAATAAATCATAAAATGAGTAACGATAACAAAGCAAAGTTCGCTTTCGGAATGGTTGGTTTAGGAACCATGGGACGCAACTTGCTATTAAACATGGCCGATAATGGCTTTGCTGTAACTGGATATGACAAGAGCGAAAAAATGCTCCAAATATTTGAAGAAGAAGGTAAACCACACAACCTAAAAGGATTTTCAGACATACAAGAATTTGTAGATAGTTTACAAAGTCCACGTACCATTATTCTTTTAGTACCTGCTGGAGCTATTGTTGACAGTGTAATTTCAGAATTACAACCATTATTAGCCAAAGGCGATATCATCATCGACAGTGGAAACTCTTACTTTACTGATACGAGCAGAAGGTCTATCGAATTAGCTGAGAAGGGAATTCATTTTTTCGGAATGGGTATTTCTGGAGGTGAAGAAGGTGCTAGATTTGGCCCGAGTATGATGCCAGGCGGGGATAAACAGGCTTATGCCGTTGTTAAGGAAATGCTTGAAGCAGTTTCTGCAAAAGCTAATGGCGATCCTTGTGTAACTTACATTGGCCCTGGTGCTTCTGGTCACTTTGTGAAAATGACACATAATGGTATCGAATATGCAATCATGCAGTTATTGGCAGAGGCTTACGAAATCATGAAAAATGGTTTAGATTATGATAATGACCAAATTCAAAAAGTTTTTGAAGATTGGAATAATGGTCGTCTAAAATCATTTTTAATGGAAATTACCAAAGACGTATTCTTATTTAAGGATGTGAAAACTGGTAATTTATTGGTTGATGAAATTAAAGATGAAGCAAAATCTAAAGGAACTGGAAAATGGACTTCGCAAGTGGCGATGGATATTGAAACACCAATTCCAAGTATAGATGCTGCTGTTTCTACTAGAAATCTATCAAAACTTAAAAAATTAAGAGTTGAGCTTGAAGAAGCTTATGGCCCTTCAGAAAAAATTAAAGCGAGTGCAGATTTTATTGATGATTTAGAAGAAGCCTTCTATTTTGCAATGGCGAATGCCTATGCACAAGGAATGCACTTATTGTGGAAAGCATCTATAGAATATAAATACGAATTAAACTTAGCTGAAATAGCTAAAATTTGGCGTGGTGGCTGTATCATTAGAGCAGAATTTTTAGAAGATATCTATCAGGCTTACAAAAAACAACCAGATTTAGAGCATTTATTTGCCGATGCTGGTGTTCAAGAAAAAATCAAGAAAAGTTTAAAAGGTACAAGAAATGTAGTTTCATCTGCAATTAATGCCGGTATTGCTACTCCTTGTTTTACTTCTGCCCTAACTTATTTTGACACGCTAAAAACAGGCAGAATGCCTTCTAATTTAACACAAGCTCAAAGAGATTTCTTTGGTGCACATACTTTTGAAAGAATTGATAGCGAGGGAATTTTCCACGCAGATTGGAATCAAAAGAACTCATAATCCCTATTAAAATGAAGAAAAAAAGTAAACTTAACCCAACCATATTTGTAATTTTTGGTGGCACAGGAGATTTAAATAAAAGAAAACTTGCACCTGCTTTATATAACTTATTTACAGAAGGTTATATGCCAGAAAAGTTTTCAATTATTGGCACTGGCAGAACAAAATTTACTGATGAAAAATATCAAGAAGTTATTTTAGAAAATGTAAATCAGTTTTCTAGAAATGGTAAGGTTAAAAAGGAAAATTGGGATAGTTTTGAGGCAAATATCCATTACTCCTCAACAGATGTTACTGTTCCAGAAACATTTGAAGGTTTAAAAACAGAGATTGAAAAATATCAAACTGAATTTGGAGATGAAACTCAGGTTATATTTTATCTAGCGGTTGCACCAAACTTCTTCCCATTAATTGCAGAGTGTTTATGCAAGTATAAATTAACGGAAAATGAAAATAACAGCAGAATTGTAATAGAGAAACCATTTGGTAACGATTTAGAAAGTGCTAAAGAACTAAATTTGTTGTTGAGCAAAATCTTTACTGAAAAACAAATCTATCGTATAGATCATTATTTAGGTAAGGAAACCGTTCAGAACATGATGGCTTTCCGCTTTGCTAACTCTTTATTTGAGCCATTGTGGAATAGAAATTATATTGAGCACATACAAATTTCAGTTACCGAACAATTAGGTGTTGGAGACCGTGGTGGTTATTACGAAGGTGCGGGTGCATTAAGAGACATGATTCAAAATCACTTGCTGCAATTGCTTTGTTTAGTTGGAATGGAAGCCCCTATTTCTTTTAATGCTGATGAAATTAGAGATAGAAAAGTTGAAGTTTTAAGAGCAATGCGTCCTTTCAAACCTGAAGAAATTAGCTCAAATGCAGTTCGTGGTCAGTATAGTAAAGGTTGGGTAGAAGGAAAAGAAGTTCCAGGCTACAGACATGAAACAGGTGTTGATCCACATTCAAATACAGAAACTTTTGCCGCGGTTAAATTCTTTATAGATAACTGGCGTTGGCAAGGAATTCCTTTTTACCTACGCACAGGTAAAAGGATGAACCAAACTTCTTCAATTATTACCATTCAATTTAAGGATGTTCCTCATCACATCTTTTCATCAAGGGCTACTGAAACTTGGCAACAAAATCGATTAATTATAAGCATTCAACCAGAAATGAGTATTCGTTTACAGGTTCAAGCCAAAAGACCAGGTGTTAAAATGGTTCTAAATCCAGTTGACATGGTGTTTGATTATAAAGGAACTTATGATACCGATACACCTGAAGCTTACGAAACCTTGCTTTTAGATGCAATGAATGGCGATCAAACTTTATTTATGCGTGGCGACCAGGTAGAAGCAGCATGGGAATTAGTTATGCCAATCATCAATACTTGGGAAAGCAAAAAATCATTAAACTTCCCTAATTACCAAGCAGATAGCTGGGGACCAGAAGATGCAGAAGCATTAATTGCTAAAGATGGTTTCCATTGGTTTACCTTGCCATTAAAGGATAAATAATATTTTTACCGCAAAGAGCGCTAAGAATTACGCAAAGAAGAAAAGCTTATTTTCTTCGCGAAAGTCTTTGCATTCTTTGCGTTTACCTTTTTTTAACAATAATGAACTTACACATCTTTAAATCAATAGCCGAGCTTAACGAGAACTTAATTAAATACGTAATCGAAATTGCCAATCAATCTATAGCAACAAAAGGCAGATTTGATTTTGTTTTAACTGGCGGAAATTCTCCTAAAGAACTTTATAAAGAGATATCAACTACGTTTAAAGACCAAATAGATTGGACCAAAGTATATTTCTTCTTTGGTGATGAAAGATATGTTTTGCCAGACCATAAAGATTACAATGGATTAATGGCTAAGGAAACTTTGTTTAATAACCTACAAACTCCAGAAGACCATATCTTTTATTTCGATACCACTTTACCTGCTGCAGATGCTGCAAAAGCTTACAAAGCAGCTTTAGACAAACATTTTGGCGAAGAAGAAATTATATTCGATTTAATCCTTTTAGGAATGGGTGATGATGCACATACAGCCTCTATTTTCCCAAATACTGAGCTCGTAAAAAGCATTCACCCTACTGTAGAATCTGTTTGGGTTGAAAAATTAGACACCTATCGCATTAGTTTAACTGCTCCATTAATCAATAAAGCTAAAAATATTGCATTTATCACCTTTGGCGAGAATAAGGCAAATGCCCTGAGACACGTAATCGGCGATGAACAAAAAGATTATTTCATCTATCCTGCACAATTGATTAAACCAGTAGACGGCAATTTAGATTGGTTTGTTGATGACAAGGCTACAAGTTTTCTGGATTTGTAATTTTAGCAAGTATCGGGTTTTGTAGTAGTTAATAGTCCCCTACTTTTGTATGTATCAAAACAAATCACATGAACACACAAGAGCAGTTAAATTACCATCGCATTGCGGAAGCCATTAGCTATTTACAAGAGAACTTTAAGGCCCAACCAGATTTAGATTTAATAGCTGAAAAGGTAAATCTAAGTCCATTCCATTTCCAAAGGTTATTTACAGAATGGGCAGGTGTTAGTCCAAAAAAATTCTTGCAATACCTTAGTTTATCTTATGCTAAAGATATGCTCAAAAATGAGCAAGCAACACTTTTTGATGTAGCTTTTGAAACGGGTTTATCTGGAACTGGAAGACTCCATGATCTGTTTGTAAACATTGAAGGGATGACTCCAGGAGAATTTAAGAATGGTGGAGAAAACCTAATCATTAACTACAATTACCATCACACACCTTTTGGCAATTTATTAATCGCAGCTACAGCTAAGGGTATTTGTTACATGGCATTTGCCGATGATGAGGCTTTAGCATTTGAAGAACTTAATCGACAATTTCCAAAAGCAAATTTCAATAAACTAACTGATAAAAATCAAGAAGATGCCTTACAGATTTTTGGCAGCAATTGGAATGAGACAAAAAAGCTTAAACTCCACTTAAAGGGAACACCATTCCAGTTAAAAGTTTGGGAAACGCTTTTAAAAATTCCAAAAGGTAACTTTACAACTTACGGCTCAATTGCCCAAACAATTGGAAATGTAAATGCATCAAGGGCAGTTGGTTCAGCAATTGGCAGCAATCCCATTGCATTTTTAATTCCTTGTCACCGTGTTATTCAGTCGTCAGGTAATTTTGGTCAGTACCACTGGGGAAGAGTGCGTAAAACAGCAATACTGGGTTGGGAAGCCGCTCAAATTAATTTAGCACAGCTATAAATCATGGAAGCTTTATTTGATGTAAAAAGCATTGATGGCAATGCTTTGGCAGAAGCGATGAACCAAAATGGTTATGCAAACATTAATAATATCTTAACCAATAAGCAATGCGATGAGCTGATTAAAAACTACAATCAAGCTGATGTATATAGAAAAACCGTTATAATGGAACGTTATCGTTTTGGCTTAGGCGAATACAAATATTTCAATTATCCTTTACCAAAAATCATTAACGATTTAAGAACAAGCCTTTACCCTATTTTATCTCCAATAGCAAATAATTGGATGAAGACATTAAACATAGAAACAAGTTATCCAACAGTTTATAATGATTTTTTAAAGCTATGCCATCATAACGGACAAACAAAAGCAACTCCACTAATTTTAAAGTATGGCAAGGGCGGTTTTAATACGCTTCATCAAGATTTATATGGCGACATCTATTTTCCCATACAAATGGTTTTATTTTTAAACGATGCCGATGTTGATTATACTGGAGGAGAATTTGTGTTAACTCAGCAAAATGTAAGGGCACAATCAAAAGCCATTGTATTGAAACCTAAAAAAGGAGATGCTTTAATTTTCACCACAAACTTTAGACCTGTTAAAGGTTCAAAAGGATATTATAGGGCAACAATGAAACATGGTGTAAGTGAACTGCATAGCGGCGAACGTTATACTTTGGGCATTATATTTCACGATGCTTTATCTTAAAATGAACATATCATTTTCTTTAAAGAGAAACTGAAGATGTAAATTTGGATTACAAAACCTATGGATTTATTCAATTCTCAACCTTCTCAAAACATTAATCTTTTACCACAAGGTGGAACAGTAAATTATTATGGAAAGATCATATCAAATCAAGAGGCTAATCATTATTATAATTGCTTGTTAGCAAGCATTGAGTGGAAAAACGATGAAGCTGTAATTTTTGGAAAACATATTCTTACCAAAAGAAAAGTAGCTTGGTATGGCGATTACCCATTCGAATATACTTATTCTAACGTGACTAAACAGGCTTTAATATGGACTAAAGAATTGTTAGAATTAAAATTACTAGCAGAGGAAAAATCTGGTGAAACCTACAATTCATGTTTATTAAATTTATATCACAGTGGTGATGAAGGAATGGCTTGGCATAGCGACGGAGAAAAGGACTTAAAGAAAAATGCAGCAATAGGTTCCATGAGTTTTGGCGCAGAGCGGAAATTTGCATTTAAACATAAAGAGACTAAACAAACTGTTTCTTTAATCTTAGAAAACGGAAGTTTGCTCGTGATGAAAGATGAAACGCAAACCAATTGGCTACATCGTTTACCACCAACAAAATTGATAAGCAAACCAAGAGTTAATTTAACTTTTAGAACTATTGTTAGGTAATTTTACCATCTAAGACATCTTAGAAAATCTAAGTCAGGTTTAAGTTTTAGAAGCTTTAAACAATCATTAGGTGAATTTAACATTAAGAAGTTAAGATGAATTAAATTTACATCATCCCTTAATACTTATCTTTTTCTAATCTAAGGTGTTCTTTGGTGGTTAAACTTGTCATAAATCTAAGATGACCTTAGATGGTAAAACTAAGAACCCAAATTCTCTTCAATCAGTAAGTTAATAATCCCATCAACCATACCAACTTTAGGCACATAAATTTGCTTAATACCCGTCCATTTCATTAAAGTAAGGTAAATTTCACAGGCTGGAATAATTACATCTGCTCTATCTTGGTTCAATTTTAACAAGGTAATTCGCTCCTTTAATGAGTAAGAATTTAATTCATTGTACATCGAATTTAGTTTAGAAAAATTCAATGGCATATCTTCCTTTTCACCAGACATACGGAATAACTTATTGATGTTTCCACCTGTACCAATTCCAGCTAAGTTTTTTAAATCTTTAGTACGAGATTTAACCCAATCTTTCATTTCTTCCCAAGTTTCGTCTTTATCTTGGTTATCCAAAATCCGGATGGTACCGATATTAAATGATTTTGAAGCCACAGGTTGTTTATTTACAAACACAGATAATTCTGTACTTCCACCACCAACATCTATGTATAAATAACTCTTATTAGCATCTAAATTTTGTTCTATATGGTTAGAATAGATAATATTAGCTTCTCGTTGCCCTTCGATAATCTCTAAATCAATATCTGCTACTTTTTTTATTTTTTTTATGATTTCCTTTCCATTTCCAGCTTCACGCATAGCAGATGTAGCACAAGCCAAATATTTAGAAACTTGATAAACATCCATCAAATTCTTAAAGGCACTCATTGTTTTTACTAAATCATCAATCTTTTTCGGAGAAATTTTCTGGTCTAAAAAAGCATCATCACCTAAACGCAATGGCACACGAACTAATGTGTTTTTTTTAAACCCGTAACCTTTTTCACTTTGTGTAATATCGGCAATTAATAAGCGAACGGCATTTGAACCGATATCTATGGCAGCGTATCTCATTAGCTATTATGTTTGTTTTTGAGGTAGTTATAGGTTTGTACTTGTGCCCTAACTTTAGCGGTTAATCTATTTTTGTGGTATTTGTTATTGTTTAATTTTGTGATATCTCTTGCCTTCACATTATCCTGCAATTGAAACTCAATAATATCCCGAATTTCATTTCTCACTTGTTCGTCTAATACAGGAAATCCAACTTCCACCCTGTGCTCAAAATTTCGGCTCATTAAATCTGCCGACGAAAGAAACATTTCTTCTTTCCCATTATTTCCAAAAATGAAAACACGAGCGTGTTCTAAGAATTTATCAATAATACTGATTACCGTAATGTTTTCACTAAAGCCAACAACACCTGGCACTAAACAGCAAATACCACGAACTATTAATTTGATTTGAACACCAGCATTACTAGCTTCATATAGTTTCTCCACTATGCCTTCATCTGCCAAACTATTCACCTTCAAAATCATATAAGCTGGCTTTTTAGCCTTTGCGAATTTGATTTCTCTGTTGATTAGTTCATAAATTTTGTTTCTGGAATCTAGCGGAGAAACGATTAAATGTTTAAAATCTTTGGCAACCATTTTTTTATTAAGCGCTGTAAAAAGCTTTAATAAATCAGTTGTTATTTCTTTTTTTGCTGTGAAAATACTGTGGTCGCAGTAAATTCTAGCTGTTTTTTCGTTGAAATTCCCTGTTGCTAAATTGGCGTAATAAACTGGTCTACCCTTCTCCATTCGTTTTACCAAGCAAATTTTAGAGTGCACTTTATAGTCAGTTAAGCCATAATTAACATTTACACCTTCTTCCATTAATCTGTTAGTCCAGAAAATGTTGGCATTTTCGTCAAATCTTGCTTTTAATTCTACTACACAATTTACTTTTTTGCCATTTTTAGCAGCATTAATTAAAGTATTTATCACTTTAGAGTTTTCCGCAAGGCGATAAAGGGTAATGTTTATTTCGGTTACCTTAGGGTCAATTGCTGCTTCGCGAAGAAATAAAATGATATAATCGTAAGATTGATAAGGTAAATTAACCAGATAATCTCTTTCGGCCAATTTATTAAAAATGCTCTCTGTTCTATGTAAACCTTTAACTTTTAGCGGCTCAACTGGCTGATATTCTAGCTCTTTTGAACCAACATTTGGAAAAGCAATAAAATCGCCAAATCTGTGGTAACGATTACCTGGAATTAATCCCTCAGCTTCAATTTTTAATTTAGAAACTAAAACGCTTAACATATCAAAAGGCATTTCAGTATCATAAAGTAAACGCATAGGCTTACCTTTTTTACGTTTATCTAAGCTGGTTTTTAGTTCTTCTATAAACTTATCACTGATGTTTTTATCAATATCAAGTTCAGCATCCCTTGTTAACTGAATGGAAAAAGCTTCTATTTGATCATAATTAAACACATAAAAAACATCATCTAAACAATATTTTATAATGTCTTCCGCCAAAATGATAAATTTTAATCCATTGGTCTCTGGTAAAACCAAAAACCTTGGTAAGTTACTAGGTAATTCAATTAAGGCATATTTTTCTCCTTTTTTTGAGGTTTTTTTAATTAACCGAACAAAGAAATACAGACGCCTGTCTTTTAGTTCCGGAAAAGGGTCATCCAAATCAATCATAATAGGAACCAGATTCGATAAAATCTTATCCCTAAAATGATTACGAACAAACTCTCCTCTAGCAACGTTAAGCTGTGTATCGTTTAAAATAAATATCCGATTTTGAGCTAATTCATTTATTAAAGTAGCCTGAAATAGGTTTTCGAATTTGC
>Ga0307515_10009769_pt1 | contig 18489 bp, 17 predicted proteins | sample 17_EM_MG_FD_194513 | JGI IMG/M metagenome (GOLD analysis project Ga0307515, IMG submission 194513) | Populus trichocarpa ectomycorrhiza microbial communities from riparian zone in the Pacific Northwest, United States - 17_EM | ecosystem: Host-associated > Plants > Roots > Unclassified | place...
TGCGTGAAAACATAATATCATTTGATGTTACACACTAATACCTCATTCAGCTGCACGAAAAGGATGAAATTGAAGAGGAACCTGCAAGTTTGGGTCCGCAAGAGCCATCATTGAAAGAGTCTCTTGGCGCCATTGAAACTCTATACAACTTGGCTCTGTTCCATGCTCACGAGCAAGAGTTTTCTGGCTTGTTCCATACTCTTTCGAACATTCAGTCGTTCCTCAAAGCCAAGCAACACAACACACTCAAGAGCTCGAAGATCACAACCTACTTTCGAAGCACGGAAACCAAAGAAAAGGAGGCTGCAAATACCAATACTGATGAAAGAGAGGTGATTTTGGTTGACTGAGCAACGCTTTTTTGCACATCCATCGATCTTGATTGTAACTCACACTTATTCACGCTTCATAATAAACGTTTTGTCTTATAGTATGTCTAAAGTAATTGTTTTTCATTTTTACAAGCCCCTAAGACATGATAAGGCCGTTGCTTGGCTAGTGGTATACCTGCCTAAATGTATTCGGTTTGGGTGACTCCCGACCGCATACATTTAGGCAAGTTCCACTGTACATCCACTTTCTTTTTGCCTAACCTCTATCTTCCCGACACCTATACTTACATTGAACACCAACTATAGTCTGATGAAAGTGAGAAGGGCATCAATGACGAGGTCACAGGGGAGCAGAGATGTCCTGGAGACGTCTCTGCTGATCCAATTGCCCACACCCCGCCTCCAGGACAAATCAGGAGGGCCGCTCCTCCACCCAAGGTATGACACATATACACAATGACAACTGCTAATGACCCAATTTTAGCCCAGGGGAGCTGTTATCAACAAGCGACACAAGGTAGTTCCTCAACCCTCCCTGAAGGTCCCCATCTCGAGGCCTTCTTGTCATCCCAACTAGTTGGTCTCAAGGTATGTGGTCTTGACTTTCACGATTCTGCTTTCAAGCACTCACTCCTATTACAACTGGTTCTCAAGTCTTGTTCTCCGTCAGAGCCTCTTTCACACCTCATCTCAAGGTACATAGTCTTCTGGCTCCTACCCTTTCCTCTCACTGACTGATCCCTCCAGCATTTCAATCTTGGACCATTGGCTACAGGTACGTGAATTCTTACCAACTCTTTTGTGTCTGATGAGCTATTCTAGAGCCATCGATCGGAATTGTCAAGTGACCAGTATGGCAGTGTCGCCATGATGCAGTGTTTCTTGTATTTTTGTCATATGTGGTTTGTTGATTCCGTCTGTTCATAAATATGATGGAAATCACCTTATATTTGTAGTGTTTTGTATACTATAATTCACTAGAAATATCACTAGAAATATCACTAGAAATATCGCTATGAATATTGCTATAAATACAGTACTCAACCACTCACAGGTCATGAAGTTTCGTATTGCCTCCTTATCCTTCCAATCAGCATTTAAACTCAAGAACTACTCTTGTATGAACTTAACTAGGTATATTGTATCTACTGTAAACATTTTGTGGCTACCTGACACTGGGATATAGTCATCTGGCAAAGTGCCCATTTTGGGGTCATATCACCCACTGGTCACCACCACTTTAGGCATTGCCAAGGGGGCAGGCACCTCTTACAGTTAGGTAAATCAGTAGTTTGCATATTATAGAAGTGCTTTGAGTAGCTGGGTCAATGCTAGTGCCAGTGTTTTGGCTCTCCTTGGAATTGACCATTCAGTGGCCAGCCCTGACAGGGCCAACATTTGGCATCCCCAACAGTGTACATTGTGTCAATGATGATCATAGATGTGGATCTGATGTTTACAGGCTGAGAAAATTGAGTGGTAAAGATCTGAGCCAAGGCCTGCAGATGATCAGGCCTCAAGCGGTGTGCTGCAAGGAGTCTATACTTCCAAATTAGGTTGTATTAGTTTCCTATGATGCTATCTTTACATCATAGCTCATTTTCTGGGGTTCCCAGAGCATCCACATTGCTACGAGAAACTCAAATCTGGCAATTCTGCTACTTTGACCTCGCCCTGAAGGCAAACCGCAATCGGGTGCATTGAGACTTGGCGTACATAGTCTATAAACACTAAGAATACTATTTAAATGTGAATGAGAGGTTCTGGAGTCCTGCTAATACGAAATGACCAGTGAGGGGGCATGACCAGTGAGTGATAGACTACTGTATTGCTATAAATATCACTATAAATATCACTACAAGTTAGTTGAAAATCACCACAAATCTAGCCCAAGAAAACACCACAAGTTGGACAAATCTCTTATTGGAAAACACCACAAATCGGTATGACTTTATATTAGAAAACACCACAAATTGGACAAAACCACCACAAGTCGTGGTGTTTTCTAACACCACGACTTGTGGTGAAACCTGTGGTGTTTTTGCATTGGTGAAATTCACCACACAATCACCACAAGTCCTTTCATCAGTGTCTTCATTGGGAAAGATACTCTGATTGGATACGTCAACCTGAAGAAGGTGTGTCCACGTCCAGAACAGCGATGCGGCAAGCCTCTCAGGTTTGGCATTGGGTTGTGAGAGGGTGGCAAAGGCCATCTAGGGGCAATAGGTCATTCTCAGCACTTGCGCACCAAGGAGCATCAGAATAGTGACTCACAACAGGGATGAGAACAGTTTTGATATCTGACTTTGTGAATAGGAACAAAGTTGTGATCGCATTTATCACCCTCGAGCTCAAGGGCATGAACCCACAAATGGTTGATTTGTGGCTGACATCTGGAGTAGGTAGGAAGGGTGAAGTTGCTAGAGAGATCACGGTGGTGTACATCTCCGAGAGTAGGAACGTCTCTAACATATGGATGATGAGGAATAGTTAGTGGGGGTGACTGGAGTGGCGGGACGGATCTTTCTGGCAGTTTCAGTACCGGCCGCAAGCCTTGTTAGGTATGGAGAAGGAAGAGGGCTCAGGAGCGATGGGGACAGAAAGGGAAACAGAAGAGGATGCAAGTCCAAGATGAGGATCAGATTGCAGAACGTGTACTACTAGGTAGGACTTATAAACAAAACACATGTTCCAAGGACCGAGGGCGTCATGACCTAAAAGCACTGATCAGTACATGCAGCTCGTTGGAGCGGGTTGGAAAGTGAATGGAACTATCTAGAGTGTGCCAACTAGGTGTGGTAAAGGGTCCGTAACTGCACAGGATTGGGCGGAAGCAATAGGAAGGGAGGTGATGTAATGGGTACAGTGGTGTTAGACATGGGAAGCATGCCTGAGACGGGGCGGCCAAAGGACTTCACTGAAAGGACTTCACTGTGGCACGCTGACGATGGCGGTGTGACTACTTTGTCAACCACTTGATGGGAATAGGATAGTAACTGCAAGTAGAGCGAGGTGTGAGGATAACGTAGGCTCTTGAGATTAGCGAGGGGTGGCTTTACAATTAACTTTGTTTTTAAGACGGGTCATGGATGAGAATATGCATGCATTGAGAGTGGCAATTGTCGCAAATGTGGATCGACCCTTAAAAGGGAGGGGGTGAATAAGGGGCCTTATTATTGACAGCCTTATAGAGAGGGTGATACACAAATCCATGTAGTTTTGGTGTTGCTATGTGTTAGACGCCAACGTAAGAGATTATGTGATCATGCTAAGGTGGTGGGAGAGCATGCCAGCCGTCATTTTGTTGCTCTCACCACCACCAACTCATGGCATTTTCTTCGGGCCTCCCCCATGGACAAACAGGTGTTCTGTGAAGGTTGTAAACAATTCTGGACCACCAAAAATTGCGCATATCCCACCCCTTATCATCACACCAGCACTTCTGCGGACCAGAAAAATGCTAAGTCCAAAACAATACAACTTGGACCTGACCACTTCCTTGTCCCCTCATTGACCTCACCACCAATGCCTCAAAAACACGCTAATGAATCAATTACATTCAATAATCTTGACACTAGTGAGTACACTAATGCACCGCTCATGCAACCCCCCAACAAACATAGACATGTGACACCAGGTGAGTTTTTTTTTGGTGGGGGAAGGAAGGGAAATGCATCATGCACCGTGACGCCCATGTGCCATGTGTGGGACTCCAGCACGGCTTGCCGTTGGGATCTTCCGCCCATTGGACAATCTGCCATCTGACCTACCCACTAAAACCCTTCCCTGCACCAGGTGAGTTGTGCTCACTCGCAACGGCAGTAACAATGCTGACAAGACCTCATGGATCAGGTGCCTGCAGTTTCACTGCCTTTATCATTGCATAAGTCACTGGGGTTTCCTGCGTCATGGTCATCTGCAGAGCGGATGTGGATCCCACCAGGCCCACCGACCATGGATTGCCTCCCGTCGGAGCAGCACATCGCGTTTCCAGGCGGGAGAATGGAGAGGGTGATGAGGGAAGCTTGTATACTGGTCCATGTCATTTCACACTCCCCCACCTCGTCCTATGGACTGACAGAGAACCTCACGTGCAACAGCATTCATATTGGCATGCACCATAGTCCCTGTTCAAGGTACAGTGGCTGATTTCTCTGGATGAGGAATTCTGTGCAATGGTGTAAGAAACCGAGTTAAGAACCGAAGGACGTTATTATCTGAATCAGTTGTTGATTGTGCTGTCATGTAGCTTCCGCATTGGTCTCCAATATACTAGATTACTCTTAATCTTGTGTTTATTGCTTATGCTCTCAAAGTGTGATTCCAAGGATGTGAATGGATAAGCAATGCAGGTCATATACTAGAGAAATTGCATATAAGGGTCTTTATAAGGTACCCTAAAACCCCCCTTATAAACCCTGTCGGGGGTCTGTAAGGTCACAGAAGTGAAAAACCTTATAACCCATTAAAAGCCCCGTTCCGACATTTGCGACAATATGGTGGTCAGAAATACTGTTCGCGCTGCACCAACAGGGTCTCGGTTCAATATCCACTAGAATTGACCATTATATGGCACGGGGAGTACAGACCTTAATCCGGCAAAAGCTTAAAAGCCTTGAGCCGTTTGGGCCGGAGATGTGCACACAGAAGCACACTACAGTGAAGCTCGGACCGGATCAGTAGTTAGGTGCTAGCTCGTTTGAAAAGAGGGCCAATTGCCAAATATCGGCCAATCCGGTGCAAAACTTATGAATTCCTTTGCTAATAAGCACACAAAAACTGGATGAAGAAGTTATGAGTATAGTCACTTTATTAGAGCGCAAGATACAGTTGAACTAGCGCAGTGTGTAAGAGGCGAAAGAACTGTGTAGACATAACTAGTGTACCTAGCGCAGTGTGTAAGAGGCAAAAGAACCGTGAGGACTTTCGCCTCTCGCTCGCTGCGCCTTATATACAGAATGGTATGGCTAAAGCCACATACACTATACAAATAGAGAGACAATAGTGTGCCATACGAAACAATAAGAAACCATACGCTCTGTGCCCCTAATTACCATATAAGGAGAAGTGTGGCCTAGGTACATCATACCGCGTGGCCACCGTGTGGCGATAACTGTACCAGCCAACACAACCCCCTTGACACACGGCGGTAGAAACATGGGGGGGGGGATCTGCCAACCCCCTGAACTACTCACAGAGCCCGAGCATATGTCGGAATTTGACGAACTTGACACGACCGAGCGACTTGGTGAAAATGTCTGTGGGGTTCTCATCTCCAGGGACATGGCGCACTGCGATCGTCCGCTGCTCAACCTGTTCGCGAATCCAATGGTAGGCGCGGTGCATGTGCTTCATGGTACTCTGGTGCTCGGGGTGCTTCAATACCTGGATGGCAGACTTGTTGTCCACGAGTAGCGGGGACGGGCGCGCCATGTCATAGCCAAGCTCCTCAAACAGGTATCGCATCCACATAATCTCACAGCTGACCTTTGAAGCGGTGGTGTATTCCGATTCAGTGCTTGACAGTGATACGTGCGGTTGGAGGCGGCTGCCCCACTGTGTCGTGCCCCCACCAATGCAGATCGCGAAGCCGCCAGTTGACCGGCTATTGTCAGGGTTCCTGCTGAGGTCAGCATCGGAGAAGGTAGTGAATAAGTCCGGTGACGATTGCCACGAATAAACCATCTTCATGTTGATGGTGCCCTTGAGGTACCAAAGGACACGTTTAGCAGCAAGCCAATGTTCCATGCCGGGGTTCTCAACAAAACAGCAGAGCACCCCAATGGTATAAGCAATGTCCGGACGCGTGGCGATGGCGAGATATAGCAGCTTCCCAATGAGTTCACGATAGGGGTAAGCCTTCATCTCCGCCTGTCACTCGGGTGTGTCCAGTGACATGCTGGTTGACAGCTTGTGGTTCTCCTGCATAGGTGTGTGTGCGGGATTGCACTCTGACATGCCGAACTGCTCGAGTATTGATTCGATGTAGCCGGGCTGAGACAGGCTGATGGACCAGTTAGGGCAATCGCGCTCAATCTTGATTCCGAGGATTGAGGTTGCAGGGCCCTGATCGTGGATTTTGAATCGAGAAGCAAGATCGGACTTAACTTTCTGGATGGTGTCGCGCGAATTTGACGCTATTAGCAGGTCGTCCACGTGTATCAGTAATATGACTTTGACGTTGTTGCGCCTGTAAATGTACACCGAATAGTCACAGTCAGTGCGCTCAAAACCAATCTCCGTGAGCACTGAGTGGAGCTTCAGCACCCAGATCCGTGGGCCCTGCTTAATCCCATAGAGGCCCTTCAGTAGCCGCAAAACCCACTTCTTCGGGTCCTCTCCCAGGGCCGGTTCTCCATCCACCTCAAGTCCCTCTGGAACCTTCATGTAAATCTCTCTATCGATATCCCCATTCAGGAATGCTGTTGAGATATCAACTGTCTCGAGCTCCAAATCTTCGATCGCAGCTAGTGCAATGACAGCGCGCATTGCTGCCATGCGGCCCGTGGATGCAAACACTTCCCCATAGTGTATTCCAGCAACCTGGCTATACCCCTGAGCCACTATCCGGCCCTTGTACTTATCAATTGAGCCATCCGGCTTCCTTTTCACTTTGAATACCCACCTGCTGCCGATCGCGCGTTTGCTGGGTGGCAGCTCAGCCAGCTCCCAGGTCCCATTAACGACGTGTGCCTGGAGCTCCGCATACGCCGCCTCCAGCCACTTCTCGGCATCAGGGCGCGCCATGGCTTCAGCCAGGGTCCTCGGTTCGGCCGGCCCAGTCATGGCAAGGGTGTAATCCATGGCCGCAAGGACAGGTACAATGACGTGATCTGCTGACTCGGTGCGGCAGGCTTCCTCGGCCAAGGCACCCGGGCGGCGGGCACGGGACGCATGCTTTGGTGGAAGCTGTTGGCCGGCCGGGTGGTGTTCAAAGTGTGACGTGAGGTTCCTAACTTCAGGGGCTGGGTGGGGCTGTTCAGGGAGGTCGACAAGTGGTGCAGGTGGAGGCAAGGGCTGAATACAAGGAACCAGATGTGGCAGTGTGGTGTCCATTGGTTCAAGGTCACAGGGCAGACGGGGTACACTCAGGATTTCCGGGGCAGGTGCAGCCGGCACGGCAGGTGTTGTTGCCTCGGACAGTGGCGACAGGTCGACAGACCTGTCGACAGCTGACAGCCCGGGCTTCCGAAAAGGGAACACCGACTCATGGAAGACAGCACTGTTGGATATAATCTCCTTACGTGTCGCCGGGTTCCAGAAACGCCAAGCCTTGTAGTCAGTTGGATAGCTGATGAATACACATTGTGCCGCATGTGGGAGGAGTGCCCCGTGCTGATCTTTCTGTAGGTGCACGTACGCCAGGCACCCAAAGGGTCGAAGGCAGTCCACCGAGGGGCTCTTCCCATAGAACAACTTGTACAGTGAGTGGTTTGTTACCGATGATAGGAGCCTGAGTTTCCCGAAAAGGAAATGTGCCACAGCGTCCTCCCACCAGGTTCGTGTGAGTCCTGACTGTGACAGGGTGGTGGTGATTCCTTCAGCCAGGGTCCGATTCAGCCGTTCGGCGACCCCAAGTTGCTGTGGTGTGTCACGAACAGAGTGCTCTCTTCGAATCCCAGCGTCAGCCAGGTACCTGTCAAGGTCGTCCAACACATATTCACCCCCTTTGTCGTTGCGGAGAATCCTGATTTGCTGCCCAGTGATGTTCTCCGCCCACGCTCTATACCATTTGAACGCAGCGAAAACATCCAATTTCTTTGTGATGAAGTACACCACAGGGAAACGCGAGTAGTCATCCACGAAAGAGACCCAGTAGACATGGCCGTGATGACTCTGGGTTGGTACCGGGCCGTGCATGTTGGTATACACCCGTCGGAGTGGGGCTTCGGCGCGTGCGGCAGGGCGCGTGTGGGGCGCACGCGTGAGCTTGCCGTTGACACAGTCTTCGCAAAAATCTCTGTCCGGTTGGGTGCCCGTTACCCGTGTAGGTATTCTGCTGATAGATCGGGCCTGTACGAGGTGATGGACTGCTGGGAAAGGTAGGTGGTTCAGACACGTGTGTAGCTCCTCCATTGAGACATTGGCAGATTCAGCCCAAGGTGCCACTTTCCAGTCCAGGTAGGCAAGGTCATTGGCTCGGATCGTGGCTGTGAACTCAATGGCACCAGTGTGCCTATTGATCCACTTGCGTTTTGGGTATTCAGTGGTCTCCGAGTGGGTGTCACGGCGTTCCTTGGCAAACTTGTTTGCAGCGAATAGGTTCACTGAAAGGGTAGGGACGAATAAAGCATTGTCTATAGAGATGACATAGCCGAGGTCAGACAGGAAATCTATGGTACCCAGACCCTTAGAGTAAATAACCTTTCCATCTGCCAAGCGGACCGGACATCGATCTGCCGTCAGGCTTCAAAACACGGAACAATCCCCACTCATTGAGCTGGAGGCCCCTGTGTCACATAGCCAAACGTCAGTGACGTGCGACTCGTTGGAGAGGAGGAGGGTAGCTACCCCTGCGGTCTCATGGGTCCTGTTGGCACCGTTGGTGTCGGTGGTGTTCGTATTGGTTGCGTCGGCAGTGTTGGCCTTTGCATCGCTCTTGCCCTTCCCCTTTCGGTATTTGCCGTAGCTGCTGTTGCCATTGTTACCACCATTGCCTCCGTTCTTCCGCTTGGTGACGAATTGCTGGATCGCCTCCCGGTGTGGACAATCGTGCTGGATGTGTTCCTTGTCTCCGCACGCCCAACAGCCATTGAAAGCGGCATGTGCCTGCTCCACCCCGGAGTTGGTGAGCTTCTTGCTGGTGTCAAATCGGAGTAGAGCCACAGCGGTGTCTGCCAGGGTCAGGTCCTTTTGAGTGGTGAGTGAGGTACGGAGTGTGTCATCGTGGGGGAGGGCACTGAGTAGAGTGAATAGGATGAGCTCCCTGCCGCGTTCTTCCGTTGACTGACTCGCAGGGGTGATGCGATCGATTTTGTCGTAGCCCGCCTCGACGCGCCTGTAGATGGACGTGTAGGACTCGGAAGGGGACTTGTGGAGGGCAAGGAACTGCATCCATGCTTCGTGCCGTTGGGAGGCGTCGCGCTGCTGGTGGTAGGCACAGATCTTGGAATACAGTTTGTAAACAGCATTGCCACCCTGCCGGTGCTTGAGTACAGCCTCGCGGTGGAGCTTGCCGGCGGTGGCCATCAGGCACCCGAGGACGACTCGTTCCGACTTTTGCCAAAGGGCAATCTCCGCATTGGCCGCCTTTATCTCCTCAGTGGTGGCTGTCGTCGCATTGGCAGCGGTAGGTGGAACGGGGTCACGGGAGGTGCCATTCGTTTGCCTGGTGGGCGTGATGATGTGGGCATGGTCCTGAGAGCCAGTGAGGTACGCCGTAATTTGCATATCCCAGTCAGCAAAGTTCTCCTCTGTGAGGATCGGGAGGCCAGAGTGAGCGCCGCAGGCAACAGTGGTGGATTCTGTATCAGACATGGATGGGTGACGGTTAAACACGGTTTTGAGTTCTTCTAGTTTGTTTTAGTATGTAGCAGTAGGGAGCACAGGGCTCATAACCAGTTGAACTAGTGCAGCGTGTAAGAGGCAAAAGAACCGTGAGGACTTTCGCCTCTCGCTCGCTGCACCTTATATACAGAATGGTATGGCTAAAGCCACGTACGCTATACAAATAGAGAGACAATAGTGTGCCATACGAAACAATAAGAAACCATACGCTCTGTGCCCCTAATTACCATATAAGGAGAAGTGTGGCCTAGGTACGTCATACCGCGTGGCCACCGTGTGGCGATAACCGTACCAGCCAACAGATACCAATGAAATTTGGCGCTGAACTTGGTATTTTCCGGGACCGCCGCGCCGGACGCTCGGCATCATGACCGGCTCGCCCATCTGGAGATGAATAGAGATCGATAACAAAATGTGCGGATACCAATTACGTCACTCCTACAACACAGTGTTCTATCCCGTATTCTCGTAAATAAACCATCGCTTAGCGAACAAATAAACGCAAACGATCAGGAACCTGCCGCACTCTGTATGTACTCATTCGGCAGTGTGAAGGCGAGCAAGTTATAAATATATTTCCCACCGGCTGAAAACGTAATGATGTATATGTAATTCATATGAATGCAGGGTAGATCCGCTCATGGCGGCGCATTGTACCTGCTCCCAAGTCCAAGTTGAGACGTCGAGAATACCATACATACTGTGGTTGACTCGAGCAGCTGGGTGAACTTGGACTTCTCGTAAAGGGGAGATATCTCTCCCCCATGAGAATAGTTTGGCACTGACGATACTTATTAGGACATAACCTGGGAGCGTATATCCTCGAAAGTATCACTATCACTTTCAAGCTGCGGGTCTTGTAATATTAGAGAAAATAAGGCTGATTGACGTATACTCGACTGTGGGGCGAAATGGAGAGGAAATGACCGTGGGTCCAGTTTGATAATCAGACCGACCTCTCTATGGACATACACATGTGAGTTAAATACCATAGTTCGGCACTGCGCAGGATACAAGTATAAGACGAGAAGTCCGAATCGGCGAACACATGATATGATAGGAAGGGGGGCATTGGGCAACATCTGGTAGGCAACTACTAGCGGAGGTCGGTACTATGAGAACGAGTGGAGATGGTCTACGGAGAAAGTAGGGAGATAAAGGTAAAGCGAGTGTGCGGGAAGGTCGGAATGTGAGGCGGTACAGTCATCAGTTCGCGAGAATGAGGTGAATTGGCTAAATTCATATGCTTCCTTATCGTTTGCTTGTGGCATGAGTAGGCGCTTTGTGATCAACCTGCACTTGAGTGCGAAGCATTTATATATAATTAATCGGGACCGTAATAGTAATCCCCCTTTGTGACCGAGCACTCGAGGAAACTTGCCAAGATAAAGCAGCCAGTGCTGCGTGCTGATAAGGGCGTCGCATCATGGGTGGAGGTACCTATTCCGGGGGTAAATAAATCGGGAATAGCCCACGAAAAGACCTCCTCCACTGTTAGATATAGATATAGTAATCCATGATTTTTTAACTGACATTGATGACCTATATATGGGAGATACTCCGACTGTTCAACGACTATTCTTTAGCTACTGTATCTGAGATGGGGCAGCTAAAGGACCTCGAGGAATGGTTCCATAACAGGAAGTAAACCTGGCATGGACGTCGGAGTCGTGGCAGTCGCGGCTGGGGTCGAATTAGGTGCGACGAAGATAGGGCGCGTTTTCAACTCTAGAACCCCGTGTGGTAAAATCTTGTACGGTGGCAATCAATGAGTAAACGACCAGTCTGAGCTATCATTGTGAGAAAATAACCCTAAGCGCGTAAATAAACAAATTCTTAAAGATATGTAATTGGAACGATTTCATGAAGAATGGCCCTGAAGGCATTTAGTACCTGATAGAGCTTCGCACGTCAGCTGGAGAGGACGTGAATGATTAGAGTCTAGTCAGTGTCATTAATTGCGGACGGATACGAACTGGTTTGAGTATTAAGAGAGTCGATCGGATATATGGTACACTCTTCGACATTGATTTGTAGTGTTACTACCGTTCTTGGTCTATCGGACGACTTGGATGCAGCTCCGATGTGGTCGGCTCAACGCCAGCGGCATGTTAACAGCATATTCAGCTCAGGTCGTTGTTGGGATTTCACTGCAGATAGCTGGGAAAGCCGCGTTTTGTCAGGAAGAAGCGGGTCGTTCAATGACGTTTTCACTCTGCTCAATGAAGGCCGGAATGACTATACTGGTACAGGTATGGGGGGGAGATTGCATTAATTCGATATGAATATGAGGAAGGGTCACTCTCACCAACCCTCATGACGAGCTCTTTAGCGCATTTATAATGCCTGTCAGTGTGAGCTGAGACAATAACCCTAGGCGTGTGATAAAAATTGTGAAGATTTGTAATAGTAACGATGTCATGGGATATAAGGCCCCAGGTGGAACCTGAAGAAGTCGAACGCTCCTTGTCACGGACTGACGGGCGGATCATAAAGGATGCATATGACGTGAGTCGACGAGGGTGGTACCCCCAAAATAAACTCTGAGAAGGCCTCCAAATTCGGTGTGAACGGCTTTTTGGTAAGACCGGAGGCCACAAGTATCCGGCGAATGACTTATATTGTCCTTGGGAGAAGCTATGTCCGGGAGTGCTAGAGTAGGACTAGTTGTCTCACTCAATCCGCATGCACCTCGTCTAAATCTTGGTGGCTACCCGACCTCTTCTGGATTTGACCCTCCGGTGGTCCGCCCGCTGCTGGTCGCCCACTGTCATAAAGGAGTCGGCTTGTATGTCCTACCGAGAGCCCCACTCTGGGCCTTTGGATGGCATTCTGAGCGCTACGCCCGAGGCTTGGCAGAACATATAGTGGCGGGGGGCTCCAGCCGCCTTATGACTTGATGCGTGCCTCAGCGTTATCTCCTCAATGATCAGGGGCATAAGCGGGTAGAGATACATTCGTGTACTAGGACTAAGTGATACCCTGTTATTTTCATTATATGGAATGATTTGGTTCTTGAAAGGCAGTGCAATCTAATGAGCGATGAGCACGAGAGAAGCGGCGACGTGGCAGTGTATTCTGTCATTCATATATTATTTCCATACAATTCGAATGCTGATAAACTGATTCAAACATGGGATACCCCTATATCGACCAATTGAGTCGATGGCAGACCTAGGTCTTTGGTAAAATTTCTCTTCTAGCTTAGGATAGAAGCCGCATAACCACAGGTGTATGGATCACCTGTGCAATTGTCAACCAAGCCTGGTAAGACGTTGGTTGATACTGTCAGGCTCACGAAATAGAATAGAGAATGTGCATGCCTACATTGTAATAATCATATGATAACCTATCCGAATCGGCATCACGTTGGAAGTAGAAGCGCATGCCGACTAAAGCCCCTAAGCCGAAAAAGGCTGTGGCATATAAGTGGTTGATGGAAGTGACCCATAGTAGTCCGAAGGACCAAGCGGGTGTCATGAACACCACAACCATGCGGCTTGCTTCTGGCCAAACGATCGGAAGAGTCTGGCGACCTCGAAGTCGGTCGCCGACCACATCACGGAAATCTTGAGCGTGAATGGTAGTAAGAATGATCAAAGCATTGACTGCTGCGGAGATCATGACGGGAGTGTCAAGGTAATGACTTGTATCTATCTGTGTCTGAGAACTTATCTTTCCACGCGACTCGTAGGGAAAACGTACCAAAAAGAACTCCAACAGCACCGGCGTTGAATACAACATACGCACATGCGTTGCATAGTGTCCTTAAGAACCAGTGATTGTGTAGTCCGAGTTCGTTGTAAACTATACAACCAAACAACAGGGACAGCCCGGGCCATGGGACGCCCAAGGTGTACGATTGAATAAGGCAGAGAGGAAGTAGTGACCACCGAAGGATTCGGGCATGTTCCATTGTTATTCGCTTTGAACAGATTGGCCGCCAGGGTTTGTTTTCGAGGTCTTCGTCGGGAAAGATACTCTGATTGGATACGTCAACCTGAAGAAGGTGTGTCCACGTCCAGAACAGCGATGCGGCAAGCCTCTCAGGTTTGGCATTGGGTTGTGAGAGGGTTGCAAAGACCATCTATTAGGGGCAATAGGTCATTCTCAGCACTTGCGCACCAAGGAGCACCAGAATAGTGACTCACAACAGGGATGAGAATGGTTTTGATATCTGACTTTGTGAATAGGAACAAAGTTGTGATCGCATTTATCACCCTCGAGCTCAAGGGCACGAACGCACGAACGGTCGATTTGTGGCTGGCATCTGGAGTAGGTAGGAAGGGTGACGTTGCTAGAGAGATCACGGTGGTGTACATCTCCGAGAGTAGGAGCCTCTCTAACATATGGATGATGAGAATAGTTAGGAAGGGTGACTGGAGTGGCGGGACGGGATCTGTTATGGTCGTGGTGACCGAGCGGAACAGGGGTTCCTAGCGCTATTGGCACTAGCCGCGACGACCGATGAGGGACTCAGAGGAAGCGGGAAACGGGCAGAAAGAGGGGAATGGTTGCAGACCAAAGTCGATTATCCGATTAGCCTCTACCTGTACCTACAGCTACATGCTCTTATAGAAACCTACATAACAAAGGGCCGGAGGGTACAGGGCGAAGGGATGAGGTGAAATCTTTCCGATCGCAAATTGTCGAGAGGAATCGGAAGGGAGAGACAAAGCATTATAGGATCGAGAATAAAGGGGACAGAACAAAACTAGTCAAATAGCTCGGGCTGAGGGGAATGAGGAGGAGCGGGAGTGGTTGGGAAGTGGTGGGCGGAGGGGAACACGCAGGGGGCGCAGACCCTCCTGATCCTAAAGCGCTGAGGTGATGGGCCGCATGGTGTCGGGTTAATGGACGGGCCGAGGCGGGAGGGCCGGCGGCCAGCAGGAAGCTTTGTGGACCATCTGACCGGCCGTAACAGGATCTTTCTGGCAGTTTCACTACCGGCCGCGAGCCTCGATAGGTATGGAGAAGGAAGAGGGCTCAGGAGCGATGGGGACGAAAAGGGAAACAGAAAAGGGCGCAAGTCGAAGATGAGGATCGGATTGCAGAACGTGTACTACTAGGTAGAACTTATAAACAAAATACATGTTCCAAGAACCGAGGGCATAATGACCTAAAAACACCGATCGGTACATGCAGCTCGTTGGAGCAGATTGGAAAGTGAATGGAACTATCTAGAGTGTGCCAACTAGGTGTGGTAATGGGTCCGTAACTGCACAGGGTTGGGCGGAAGCAATAGGAAAAGGGAGGTGATGCAACGGATATAGTGGCGTTAGACATGGGAAGCGCGTCTGAGACGGGGCGGCCAAAGGACTTCACCGAAAGGACTTCACGTGGCTACTTTGTCGACCACTTGATGGGAATAGGATAGTAACTGCAAGTAGAGCGAGGTGTGAGGACAGTGTAGGCTCTCGAGATTAGCGAGGGGCGGCTTTACAACCTGTTCTATATTCTCGTAAATAAACTATCGCTTAGCGAACAAACGCAAACGATCAGGCACCCGCCGCACTCTGTATGCACTCATTCGGCAGTGTGAAGGCAAGCACGCTATAAATATCTTTCCCACCGGCTGAAAAAGTAACGATGTAATTCATATGAATGCAGGATAGATCCGCTCATGGCGGCGCATTGTACCTGCTCCCAAGTCTAGGTTGAGATGTCGAGAATACTATACATGCTGTGGTTGACTCGAGCAGCTGGCTGATCTTAGAATTCTCGCAAAGGGGAAAAGTCTCTCCCCATGAGAATAGTTTGGCACTGAAGATACTTATTAGGGCATAACCTGGGAGCGTATATCCTCGAAAGTATCACTACCACTTTCGAGCTGCGGGTCTTGTAATATTAGAGAAAATAAGGCTGGTTGACGAATAATCGACTGTGGGGTGCGCGAATTGGAGACGAAATGAACGTGGGTCCAGTTTGATAATCAGATTGATCTCTCTATGGACATGGACATGCGGGTTAAATACCACAGTTCGGCACTGCGCAGGATATAAGTACAAGACGAGAAGTCCGAATCGGCGAACACATGATAGGAAGGGGGACATTGGACAATGTCTGGTGGGTAACTACTGGCGAAGCGGTACTATGAGAACGAGTGGAGAGGGCCTACGGAGAAATTAGGGAGATAAAGGTAAAGCGAGTGTGCGGGAAAGTCGGAATGTGGGGTGGTACTGTCATTAGTTCGCAAGAATGGGAGATCGAAGCGAGTTGGCTAAGATCATATGCTTCGTTCTCGCATGCTTGTGGCGTGAGTAGGCGCTTTGTGAGCAACCTGCACTTGAGCGCGAAGCATTTACAATTAGTCGGGATCGTAACAATAATCCGCCTTTGTGTCCGAGCCCTCGAGGAAACTTGCCATGATAAAGCAGCCAGTGCTGCGTGCTAAGAAGCTAAGGGCGTTCGCATAATGGGTAGGGTCTCAACACCCATTGCACGATCGAAATCAATAATGACCTTGGTCAACTATTTGCTCATTTCTTCGATCCGATGCGGGTGGGCCAGCCCACTCAACGTCCTCTCTGCGATCCTCAGCATTGCGAAATTCAGAAAGGCCGACTGCTCACCGAAACGCCCACGTTTGACATAGTCGCACGAACATTCTGCGACGTTTTCCATCACTTTGAACATTTTTGAGATTGTCTTCTTCAAGATTTCTGTCTCCTCATCGCTGATCTCGTCTGCGACCTTGTCCGCAAATACAAAATGCGCTCCGACCGATCCAACAAGTCCAATGGCATCTGGTTGTACTTTGTCTGTTCCTGCAAAAGCTGAAAGACCGGGCGCCACCTCTGCTTCTGATACGCGGGAGCGAGAACAAACCTCAAACGTGACTTGGGTAACACTGAAGGCAGCCTTTGCGATCTCATTCAACTAGATTGTGTCAACGTCTTGATGGTTTCGATATGGGAAAACTGAGAACCGACCTCCGAGAGTGCAGCTCCGAATTTGATACCCTTTTCCAGAGCCTTCTCCGTCGATTCTGTCATCAGTAGGGATTAATCCCTTAACAATCTTTCGAGTTCACGGAGCGAGGAGCGTAGATCACCCGTCTATGCGAACAGTATAAGCAGCCTGCGGTGAACAATTGTCAGAGGACGAACGGTAACTTCTGCGGAGAAACGTAATTCCAGAGAACGACTATGTTTCCCAGCGACAACGTCCACTGCCCCTCTCGGTCAGCGATGAAAGGACTAGTTGTTAATTCCAACTGACCCTGTACTAGGAACTCGTGGGCTGTGGAGTTCCAATAATGCTTGAAAAGGGCTTGAAAGTCGATCTCTTCGCAACCCTGCTCCTGCTCCCCCCACTTGAGAAGACCGCTCTTCACTTGAATCTCGCCGCGCATGTGGGATGTCGGAGATGCATCGCTACATATGCAGATACTTTAGCAAGTGCACGTATCAAAGAAACAAGGGGTATACAGGGGCTTCGTTGGTTCCCAGGTCCGGTTGTTTATCCTCAGTAATTCTCCCTATTGTCGACTAACAGCCTGAGGGTATACTTCAGCTTTGGAGTGACTTGGAGTGTAATTTCTGTATAATGGCTGAGATCGGCGGTATGCGCCGGAACTGAAGTGAAAGTCTAGATAAAGGCTTGTAGTATGATCAGCGATCTGGCGCGCGATGCGTCGAGGGTGCTCACGGGTTCTCTTCCTTGGATCGTGAAGTCGCCATGTGGATCACTTGTGGAGACTTGGGCGTGCAGCAGCAACGTAGGGTCATGTTTGTCCTGGCTCGAATGGCTGGTGATAGCTGACATCCGTCAAACGAGTTACTTCGCGTCCCCTCCAACTGGCTTCAGAGGACTGAGTCGTACGTTCTCTTCCTCCTCGAGTACCATGCCAAGCCACGGGCGCCGCCGTTGCCGCTGACGAGGAGCTAGTTTCGGTTTCGATCAGACTCCAGGTTCGAGTTGCGACAGTTCGAGACTCAGCTCGTCTCCTTGAAGAGTCTGTAGCCTCCCGAAATTAATGATTGTAGATAGAGCTCGAAACATGGCTCCACTTCGCTGCGACTCGTACGGTTGGGGGTTTTTTTTTCAAGCTGGGAAATCTGGAAATCTAGAATTTGTTCGACGGCACTGCTAGCTCAATCTGCTTCTGCCTACAGATTCATAATTCAGTTTACTCGCCAACTTATCCAGATACCCTGTGGGCCCGGACACTGGATGTCTGTAGCCGACGAATGCAACGAGTTCTCCGCTCGCTCGCTCGTCGACACGCCCTGTTCGACATCTCCGCGCGTCCTTCTTGAGCTGAGTGCTTCACCTTTGAACCCAGCTACAGCACGCCAGCACGCCAGCACGCTCACCTAGCCCCTCGCTGGAGCGGCATCGAACAAGAGTTTACTTCGCTCGCACCGCCATCTGTCCCCCTCCAGATTCTGCCCTCGTTGATGGCGTGCTCGCCGCCGAATACGCAGAACTCCGGTCTCAAATCCCGCAAGACTACCACGACCTCGTTTTGAGTAAACGAAAGCGTACTCCCCTTCCGCCTCGACGCCCCCACGACCACCACATCGACCTTATAGACCACACTACTCCGTACGCTCCCCTCCGAAGTCTCGAACAATTGGCCCTTCGAGAGTTCTTGGCTTCGAGAGTTCTTGGACGAGGATATCAACAATCAGTTCATCCGTCC
>Ga0307515_10009770_pt1 | contig 18488 bp, 12 predicted proteins | sample 17_EM_MG_FD_194513 | JGI IMG/M metagenome (GOLD analysis project Ga0307515, IMG submission 194513) | Populus trichocarpa ectomycorrhiza microbial communities from riparian zone in the Pacific Northwest, United States - 17_EM | ecosystem: Host-associated > Plants > Roots > Unclassified | place...
GATCTCGTGCTCGAACAACTGCGCAAACGCTGAGTTTTCTCGATAGACCGGGTCGGATCGTGTTTTAGTTTTTCTCCCTATCACCAGGCCGTGTCGGCAGTTGGACGTTGAAACGCTGCCGTATTTCGGGACTAAGGCCCAAAGGGGGTGTCCGACCTGTGGCGTGAGGTGCAGTTTCCGCAATCCGTTCCTGAGGCCTAAGATAACGGTCAAAGCATCTGGTGTGGGTTTGATTTCGGAAGAGATTTACTGTTTTCCTTTTGTCATTCCCTCGAGGTCAAAGCGGGTGCGCAGACGGGTGAGGGACAGGAACAAAGAAACCACAAGAAACCGCCCGGGACAACGCGAGGATGAATGTGACTGCGTGTTGACTGGTTGCCTTGAATCCCGGAGAATCTCTGGGCGTTAGATAAAGAGAATAGACGCATGGTGCGTGCTTTTCCCGGATCTCTGGTGCGAGGGAGTCGGTCGGACCACCGGATGGGTTGCCTTTCATCGGATGTCAAGACCAAGTGTCGGGAAGCAGGTGTGGACCTACCCGGTTGACAAAAGGGACAATTGGGCTGGTGAAACATTCGACACTGACGGAGGTTGAGGAACGCCGTGTGTGAGGATCTCACGACCAGTCATGCTCATGCCGCACCTGTCGCGTCACTGTCAAACATCAGGGGGTAGCAGCGGGCTCTTGGCCAATACTGCGTGTCTCACCCAGTGCCCTGTGTCAGGGGGGGGGGGCAATCAAGCTGTCGGACGCGGAACTAACCGGGCTCCGATAGTTCTCAATGGGATGCCGTCAGCAAAGGCCGAGAAGCCTTCCCTTGCGCGGATTGGGCGTTCATATGTGATACGTCTTGCGGCTTGCTGGGGCGTGCGAACTTGGGCCAGGCGCTGGGAAATGCTGGGCAAAGGGATTGCAATGAGGGAACAAGACAGTGCTCTTGATCGGACCCATCATTCAAAGGTGACCGCGGGGGGAGGGCGAGGTGAGAACAAGGCTGGGCTGTGTGACGGCTTTCTTGTCGCACTGATCTCAGCTGGGGCCTCGAGGTGTCACGTTCAACGTTCAATTTGGAGAATCGTCCAGGGTGTTCTAATTGAATCTGCTCAGAGAGGCAACAGGGAGATCTCGATGTGATTCCAATGTTTGGTTTTCGACAGGTCATAGCATGCAACCCGATGATAAGGTTTAGTCCAAAATGGGAATGCGTGGGAAAGTCAGAATCAACAAGGGAAGACCAGGGAAACTCCCGTGTCTCTGATGTGGTTGATCACAAGACAGGATGATCCGGAAAGGGGACGACGGAGAACGAAGAGAGAGGCTTTGCGTCGAAGAGCACCTGGAACTACGTAGTGTGCAGACGAGAGAGTGAAGTCGTCGTTTAGCTTAGCGGCTTGAGGGTGACCGGATCTGGTCTGATGGGGGTGCGGACGAAAACACGGTTCAGGCACGAATGTGTGCATCAGGAAGGATGGATCCGAAGAACCGGGTCCCAAGAAAACATTGGGTGGATATATCCAGGGCGGATGCCTCGATTTGTTTCTTGGCTAGGGGGACGTTTGAAATGCGTGAATTGACGATCTGCCGCCCATGTCGTCCGCTTATAAACAACGAGTTCTTCGCCTCTCTCTCCTCGAACTCTCCTCCCTGATACCGCTCAAGTCCCCCCCGTCATCCCATCCCCCCCTGCATCCCATAATCTCTACCATGTTCGGTCTCAAACTCACCTCCGTCGCCGTCCTCCTTTCCCTCGCCGTTGCTTCTTTCGCCTCCCCCGTGGTACGTCCATAGCCTTTCCTCTTCCCCACCTCTCATGTCATGCTCACATCAAATACCAGCCGCAAGCGGATTACCGTCGTGACCCCCCGGTCTACCGTCGCGGCGAGGGTGAAATTCTCAATGCCCGTCAGCATGACTGGTGAACTGCCTACGGGCTGAGAAACCCACTAGCTGGTGAGCCTCCCACTCTCCTCCCTCTGCTCCACCCAACCCTTATCGCCGTCCCCTGCTAGGACTCGCCCACACATACCACCTTTCCGACGCGGCTTGATCGAGTGGTTGTGCGTTAATTCCTTCCAAGCCCTGTGCCCGTGTCCTGACCACCACAACAACAGATCCCAAAACCTCTTTGATCATCGTTCGAAAGCGATCCAATTCTCCCTCCTCGTTTCGTCTCCTCTTGTCATCCTCATGCCCTACTACCAACTCTGACGTTCAGCAACCAATCCATGCTGACGGACTTGTTCACTCCTTTATTACCTTATTCCTTTCTTATGCTTGTAGTCTCTCTCCCGTTGTACATCCCTCTTACCTCTTGTAGTCGCTCGTGAATCCAAGGACGACATGTTGTCCAAGTACATTGCGGGATATCTCTCGAGAAACCTCAGTACATTCAGACCACTGATCGCTGACGCGGACGAAGCAAGGCACGCCTCTATTTCGGTTCCGTTTCGCTCCTGCCGTCTGGTCCCTTCCCGCGAAGGGGGAATTCACCTCTGCCAAATTTTCTTCCTACCGTGAGACACTTTCCATCGCGTGGGGGGTTCGCAACTCAGCTGAGTATGTCCTGGGTCAAAGCGTATTGTACCTGTGAATGACTTTTGGATTTTGTACATCATTCGGGACAAACGATACAGTGTGGCACGGTTTGGCAACAATGTAGTTTTGACGTGTTTGGCCTCACTCCTCCTGAGGGCGAACCGTCGGCCCGCTGTCGGGCTGAGACGGGCGACAGCTCACAACTGGGAATGGATATCTCCCTTTCGCTTTGTGTCTGGGTGAGGACTAGCCGTACTCGAGATGTAAGCGACCAACGCTCCCAGCAAATATTACAGGCGGTGCGGAGCGTGGAGCACTCCGGAAATAGAAAAAAAAGCTTGGGACACCGGTTGGTCCATCCCTCACGCAATCCCTCCGTTGGATAAATTCCTAACAGTCAATCGAATCTCGTCGAACACACCTATTGGTCACATCGGGTCTATCGGCCATCGGGTGCACGGCGGGCACTTTATTCGAGCTAGGATTGAGTTCCTTGCATGGCAGCTCAATGGTGGTCTGTCATGGAGGGTCTATGAATATATTTTAACTGTTCAGGGTGATCTGGTGGGATATCCAGAGACATCCGCTACCGGGGATATCTGAGGAGCTAACTAGGGACATCCGTGGATATATCTGTTTTAATTTTGCGGATAGCCCCGGGAGACTCGGCCGCGGATGATCCTGGGACCTCCAAGATCGTTGGCCGTGTCGGTCCCACCACGAGGTAGTACTCGTTGTAAGGACCCATTTGATATTCAACGCCAGGCCCAGGCACGGAGCCACACGATGAGCCTGCCGCAGCCCACGAAAGATAAGCAAAGTCGACTCGTCATACCCTCGGGCAGGAAACGACGAATCGGCGACAAACCTTGCTAACACCAGTGCCGTGCACCTGGTGTAAGCTCATCACCGAGGTACCGGGGGCCATGTGCTTTTGATGATCGAGATATTGTTGGCACGTGGCGGACCGGTCACGAGTCTGGGACCTTTGGCGAGATGTTCAAGTTGTCAACACGATAAACCCAACCTATGACCTCGGGCTCCTTGGGCATCAACGGATAAGTTTTCATGCATTCTGCCTCTTCCTTGGCGACCTCACCGGGGACCGAGGTTCTAGGAGCTGGCCAGATGGCGTCCGTGGCAGCGGTGACCTCCTCCGTGTCCCCTGCTTCTGCGGAACCCTTGAGTTTCTCTCGGGGTTGACCGGTCGTAAGCGTCTGCATTCCACGGTCAGCATGGTGGAATACGGCGATCTCGCGTATCTCTAGCAACCGCTGGGAGATGGCCAGCGATCCGGTGGGGTCTTTTCTACATCTAGCCGAGGTCACACGACATTCGTTTTCTCAACAACTGTAGCTTGCACTCACACGGAACCACCGGCGTTTTTGAAGATGCGAGCACCACCAGCACCCCCCTGAGCACGAGCTGACCCACGGCAGTATGATTAGCGGTGAGACAGGAGTCAGGAACGCGAGATAAACTTTTTTCCCGCTCACCCAGTATGTACGTCCATGCAGGTCACTATGGGGCTGAGTCAGTCTTGGCACACCCACTCGGTGTTGTCGGCTGGCACGGGCTGGTCCTACGCCACATCCTAAATTGTAGTGACGCAAGCAGGGTATTTGGACAGTATAAATACCCTCGTCGTCCCATCCTTCCTGCATCCTCTAATCTCCACAATGTTCAATCTCAAGCTCACTTCCATCGTCCTCCTCCTCTCTCTCGCCGTTGCTTCTTTCGCCGCCCCAAATGTATGTCCATACCCTCCCCTCTCCCTCTCTATCGTATCATGCTCACATCTTCCGGACACCAGGTCAACAAAGACTACCGCCGCGACGTCAACAAAGATTACCGTCGCGATGTCAACAAAGACTACCGCCGCGATGTCAACAAAGACTATCGCCGCGACGTCAACAAAGACTATCGCCGCGACGTCAACAAAGATTACCGTCGCGACGTCCTCGATGCCCGCGATGGATACGATTCGTGAACAGCCCACTAGCCGGTGGCCCCCCCCACTCTCCCCCCCGTGCTCCACCAAACCCTTATCGCCGTCCCCTGCCAGGACTCGCCCACACCTACGGCCCTCTCCCCAAAGCAGTTTGATCGAGTTTTTGCGCGTTAATTTGTTCCAAGCCCCGTGCTCGTTGTGCCGGTACCCTGGCCACTTGATCATTGTTCGAAAGCAATCTGATTCCCCCTCCTCGTTTCACCTTCCCTTGTCATCGTTATACTAACTCTGAAATTCAACAATTAATCCGCGCTGACGGAATTTTTGCTCCTTTCTTATGTTCGTAGTCTCTCTCCCGTTGTACATCCCCCTGACCTCTTGTAATCGCTCGTGAATCAAAGGACGTGTTGTCCAATTCCTCGAGAAACTTACTTCCAGACCAGAACTGACCGTTGAAGAAACGAGGCACGAGTTTACCTCGGCTCAGCTTCGGTAACAAATATCGGTCTACACGAAGTCAACCAAACTTCGGTCGAAAACCGACCTCCCTGAAGTTGGATTGGGACGGACGAATATTGACCCACATCCTGGAAAAGTGGGGTAAGGGGGGAAATTACTTATTGACCGGCCCGTTTGATAATTCATATTCAACACCATGCCCAGGGACCAAACTACACGACGAGCCCGCCAACGTCAACCCGTCGCACCCCCGGGCAGGAAAACGACATGGGCTTTCACGTATCCCACCTCTTCCTTGACGATCTTGCGTATCAGGGTCCGAGGATTCCAAGAACTAGATGGTAGCCATCTCAGCGTCCTCTGCTTCCGTGGGAGCCTCGCCTCGTTTCTCTCGAACTCGAGCGCCAGAAAAAAAAGTTCAGATGATCGAGGGATCGTCGACATTGCGGATCATCCGATCAGACTCCGAGCGTTGGACTCCAGAGATTGAATTGAATGACAATCGGTTGGAGTTGCCATGGATCGCGGAACTGGCGACTGGTGGTGATTATCTTGAACCCCGGTAACCGATTGTAATGGAAACTAGTGATTATTGTCCTCCCGAATAACTGCCGGCGATTGTCGACGACCCTGTCGGACGGGCAACGCGTGGTGACTAGGCCGTTGTGCTAATATACTGGCTTGTTTTCCGTTGTATTTTATCGACTGGCGACGATCCATGCCACTGGGGGACTGTGAGCAACTCCGATCGATTCACGAAAATTTGTAACGATTACATGTACAGCTACTATACACTCCGAACACTGCCCTCCGTTGCGTTTGATGCTACTGCTGTGGAGCAAGAAGGGTGCTGTCATCAGAGGGATCAGTGACATAGGCGCGCTCGGAACCCCTCGCAAAGGCAGTGGCAGTGGCAGTGATCTGATAATTGTTGGTCGGATCATCCCATCCACAGAACCCGCTCGTCAGGGAATCGTTGAAGATAGTTGTATAGGTGAAGTCCGGGCTTGTATCTTTGAGGTAGAGTGACAGTATGGCTCAGCCAATGAGGCCGGCTGTATAGTCACAGGCAAGAGACCAGACCAGTGAAATGAACCCAGCTGACAAAAGTCCGAATGAGCTGACGACTGATCGACATGATGTTCGCCTGATCTATAGGAACACCTACCACTGGGTTTGGGTCCGTGTGCATGCAAACAGAGAGGGTTTCTCAGGAAAAGATTGCTAACGAAGGATTCGGGTGTATCGTTAGAGTAGGAGCTGTCGGGGCCGGTGATCTGAGGAGAAGAAGTGATGGAGGCAACCGTGCGAGGGGTCGGGCTAGTTGGGCAGCGACAAGACCCATCCCGAGGTTTACTGAAGATGGTGGAACAGTAGAATCGATCCTAACATCCGCGGATTCTATAAGTATTGGGTTCCATTCCTCATCTGAGACAGGGCAACTCCGTTCGTCTTCCAGAGACATGGAATCGGCAGGCGAGTCGAGGGTAACCAGCCCGCGAGCGTCATACCTCTGAGAACATACGCTAGAACGATGCAGCCAGATCTGGCTCTGAAGTCAGAAGGGCCGGTACTTGGGCTCGAATTACAACAAGTTTATCGCAGAGTGCATGCTGCGATTCGGCAGAGAACCAAGGATCGGAGGTGAGGAAATCTTCGGGTGAACAGATGTTTCGACGAGATGATGAGAGAGGGAGGAAGGGGAGGCAAAAAGCGACTTCTTGGGGGGACATTGGTGTGCTGCTGGGCACTTACGAACTCGCCAGGAAATACTTTATCCCAGCTTTCCGGATGACGCACACCTAGAGCTTGCCGGGCGATGTTCCCTGGGTCAGGGCCTGTGGCCCCGGGTACACACAACGTGGCCACCCCGTCCCCGTTCGAGAGTTGAACGGATGCACGTATCGAGCGAGGGGAAAAAAGTTGATCCTTTGTTTCATCGCTATTTAAAACACACCATAGCGTCGCGGGTCAACTCGGACTCGAGGGGGGTAATGCTCACACGACCAGAAACGACGGTGGTTCCGCGTGAGTGCGGGTTACCTGAGCGTCGAGAAACTGAATCTCCGAGTGTGGCCCTGGTCCGGATGCAGAAATGACCCCACCAGATCGCAGGTCGTCGGCATCTCCCGGCGGTTATAGGGAACACGCGAGATTATTGCATTCCACCATACCGACTGTGGAACACGGAATTTTTATGACCGCTCAGCCCTCAACCCCAGGAAGAAGTTTCACGACAGGTTGTGGCCGATTGTCGAAATAGTGGATGTCGTGTGGAGGAATAATGAACGTAGTGTACAAGATCGACTCTCCGAAAACCATTATCTAATCTGCCGCAAGCTACATTCCAACACCGATAGATTGATGGCGATCCTATCCCTCCTACTCTGATGGCCGTTTACGCTGTCCTCGCCGACGAAGGTACTTGAGGAGACTCAAGGAGGACGACTATGAGGATGTTGAGGAGAGTAGTTTAACTAATCGAACGAGGAGAGGTTCGATCCGATCCAACGGTGGTATAACTTTATGTTTATCTATTTATATCTACCTACATATATCTATATCTTGTCTATATTTATCTAGCCATCTAGCTATCTACACGAACAAAGGGTGAGCACGGAGCGCTACTCGTGATTGGCCGACGCTCTTCGTTCATCATATGATCTGAGACGTCGAGCGTCCCTATTGGCTAGAGCCCCGAAGGACAAACCTAAAACGACAGCTCGCCCCTGAGTGACGCAAACTCTGCGCTTGACGACCGTCGGAATGAGGGCCCGTCACGGGCGGGCATGATGCCAGTCAAGGTGGCACCGTTACCCGGAGGGCTTGGACTAAAAGTGTCTGCCGAGTTGGATAAACCATTGTCCGGCAAGTTCAGGAGTGGCGTAAGTATACCAACAAGGGGAGGACGGACGTAGAGCGCCGCTCATAATTGGCCCACGCTCCTCGCTCATAATTTCTGGGGCACCCATAGGCCGGGCGAGAAGGGTAGCTCGACCCCTGAGTGAAGCCAGTCTTAGTATGGCCGCCGTGGTGTGTGAGTGAGAGAGGGAGTCTCGTCGGCCCATACACCCATTTTTACAAGTTTGAGACGCTTAGCACGATAAATAGATAAGATTCCCGGCAAATAGTCCGATCTAGCCTCCCGCTTATAAAACTCTATCAAGAGAACTCACGTTTTCTTCTGCAGGACGTCTCATGGCGTGAATAGAATCAGATGGGGATATCATTGAATTGGGACTTTGAGAGTTTTCTCAAAAATGTTTTGAGGCGCCTCGTGGATCGCTTGGGTTTATTCTGCAGTTGTAAAATTGTAAAATGAACAGATCCCAGGTGTCTTCGGACCGGGAATTTACAGCTGTTTGTGTTTCGATAGACCGTTTCCTATAGGATACGGCCCCAATTTGGTGTTTAATTTTTGAGTGGTATTGGGGCCTCGGAATCCCGGCACGACGTTCGATGCTGAAGCCTTGTCCCCTGGGCAGAACCCGTCCTCGCTATCAGACCACCCATGAAAACCAAGGCATATCCCTGGCGTGAATTGGGGGCTGGCGGCGGCCCTGCAGACCGAAAACCGGCGGACGGGGAAACCGAGTTCCCACGAATTCCCAGCCTACTTGAGGCCAATGGCCCAATGTCAACGTGCCGGACCCCGATACCGTCAGAAGGTAAACAACGGATTTTGGCTATATCCTATAGGATATGGTCTATCGAAACACAAACAGCTATAAGACAAATTACCATCAATCCGTCCCCAAAATCATCCCTTGTCACAACCTGTCGTGAAACTTTTTCCTGGGATTGAGCAGTTGCGAAACGTCTGGGTTCCACAGTCAGTATGGTGGAACGCAGCGATCTCGCAGGTCCCTGGGTCCCCGCTCAGCGCTCAGCGTTCAGCCGTTGGGAATGATCGATGATCGAGATCGGTGACCGACGATCCCATGCCAGCCTTTCTCCCTGTACCCGACCCAATGTCACACGCTATTCGTTTTTCCAACCACCGTAGCTCGCACTCACGCGGAACCGCCGGGATTCCGGATTTGAGTATAATCTTTTTTTGAGCCCGAGTTGGCCCGCGACGCTCGTATTATTAGTAATGAAACGGGTGTTCGGGGCTCGGGATCAACTGTTTTCCCCACTCATTCGATATGTGTATCCATGCAAGTTGTTAGGGGACCGAGTCAACCTCAAGGCACACTCGGCATTGTTGGTTCGCGCCACGTCCTAAATCGTAGTGACGCTGGCTGGGTGTTGGGACAGTATAAATACCCTTGTCGTCTCATCCCCCCTCATCCTCCAATTTACCCTACAATCCCTACCATGTTCGGTCTCAAACTCACTTCCATCGTCCTCCTCCTTTCCCTCGCTGTCGCTTCTTTCGCCGCCCCAATTGTACGTCCATATCCCTCCCTCCCCCAATCTCTCATCTCATGCTCACGCTCTCCAAATACCAGACACCCAACGGAGGTTATCGCCGAGATGTACGTTCATATCCTTTTCTCTTCCTATCTCTCATGCCGTGCTTACACCCTCTGAGCCCCCGACACCCAACAAAGATTACCGCCGAGACGTACATTCATGCCCTTCCCTTCCCTCTCCATCGTGCAATACTCACACCTTCCAAGCCCCCGACACCTAACAAAGACTACCGCAGAGATGTACGTCCATACCATTTCCCCCTCTCCCTCATGCCATGCTCACACCCTCCCAGCCCCCGACACCCAACAAAGATTACCGCAGAGATGTACGTCCATATCCTTTCCTCTCCCCCTCCATCATGTCATACCCACATCCTCCAAGCCCCCGACACCCAACAAAGATTACCGTCGCGACGTCCTCGACGCCCGCGATGGCTATGATTCGTGAACAGCACACTAGCCGGTGAGCCCCCCCACTCTCCCCCCATGCTCCACCAAACCCTTATCGCCGTCCCCTGCCAGGACTCGCCCACACCTACGGCCCTCCCCCCAAAGCAGTTTGATCGAGTTTTTGCGCGTTAATTTGTTCGAAGCCCCGTGCTCGTTGTGCCGGTACCCTGGCCACTTGATCATTGTTCGAAAGCGATCCAATTCCCCCTCCTCGTTTCACTTCCCCTTGTCATCCTTATACCAACTCTGAAGCTCGACAATTAATCCGCGCTGACGGAATTTTTGCTCCTTATGAATTCCTTTCTTATGTTTGTAGTCTCTCTCCTGTTGTACATCTATCTTACCTCTTGTAGTCGCTCGTGAATTAGAGGACGTGTTTCCCCGGCACATTGCGGGATAAACTTACTTCCAGACCAGAACCGACCGCTACGGCACGAGTCTATATCAGCTATGCTTCGCTCCGGTCATCCGATCTCTTTTTGTGAGGGGGAACGCACCCCGTCGTGGATCACATTCACGGGTCACCGGTCAACCCCGTATGGGGCAATGGAGAAAACTGCTTGTTGAGATCAGATCTCTCTGCCCGTTTCGCATCACCATCAGGGCCCATTTGATAATTCAATCATATTCGACACCAGGCACAGGCACTAAACCACACGATGACTGCCTACACAGATAGCCCGTCACGTGACCCCTGGGGAGAAAAACGACGACCTGGGTGACGGCCCCCGCCAGATCCAACGCAGTGGTAAGCCCAACCTGTCGCCTCGGTCTCCTTGAGGATCAACGAATAGACCTTCACGTACCCCACCTCTTCGGTTCGATTCTCACCTAAGTCAAAGCACTTTGTTCTTCGTCCCTATCTTCGGAGATTGCCGACTGAATGCGTGTGGGTGGATCGTCCTACAGGTTCTAGTACGAAAAGTCCTGTCTATGGCAGGCATTCAGTCGGCCCTGTGCGGTCATCGCAACTGGCTATACCCGCAGGGTCCCCCGTCAGGAGAGGACGGAGTAGAGAAGCACTCCCCCTTCTAAGGCTGACCCCTCTCAATCACACCCATCTGTACGGGGTCAAGTGCACGCAGCATGTCGACAGTCACTAGTCAGACATCGCACGGACTCCCCCACATCCATCCAAAAATGGGTAGTACTGTAGAATCACGTCGGCGGGTTAGGGTAGTGGGTAAGCCCCTTCGCAAGGGCGAAACCCAAAGTCCGACCGCCTTCCTTGACGGCATTCCCCGACTCCTTACGTAAGGGGAGGGCTTGTCGGACGACAATCCCCAGAAGCCCGTACAGTCCTCTTGCGAAGGTGGAAAAATCTTAGATGATCACTGTACAGTTGTTCCAATATAATCGTTTGTGACATCTGTTTTTTTAATTTTTTTATATTTATTTTTAATCCGTTGTCGGCAAGCTCCCCTGGTGGCGGTCTCCCTCCCGTCCGTGTTTGTATCTGGGTATCTGCAAGTTGGTGTCGCTTCTTGGCTCTGCGTTGCCGGGTCTCCTTTGCTGCTCTCTCACACACATACATCTCTGGTGTCCTTCTGTTTTGGTCGTTGTACTGCCCTCTCGGGTGGTCTCCACCCATCTCATTGAATTCTAGGGCACGATCTCCTCCGATGTCCGATCGCTCCTCCGCCCTGTGGCTGTTATATATATACGTGCACGTGGCTTCAGCCTTGTGCAGCGAGTATAAATATCGTCCGAGGTGAACCACAGGCGGCCCGCATAGCGGCAAGTATTCGGGTGAAAACCCGGGGGATTTCTGACACAGGGAGAAAATCAGCTGCGATGGACAGGTGGACCCTCCTCGGTCCGAATCTTGCATGTGATCCTAGTTGTGGTTTGCGTATGAGAGGGTGTGTCATGTCTGGTTCGCCTCGCCCCCCCGTCACCGACGGGTTGTTCTGTCTTGATCAATGTCTTGCAGACCACTTGGGGATCAAGGTCGCGATTCTCCCATCTGTAAACCGCTTTTCGGAGTGGTGGGATTGCGAGTTTAGATCGGAGGATGGAAGAGGAAGGATTGTGGAGGTGGCGGTGACTATCCCCTGTGCCCTTCCCTTCTAAACTGTGTCCTCCTCACCTCTGAATTCGAGACTGGATTCCAGCCTGGCGGTGAAGGCGGCGTGTGATACATGATGTACAACGGTCGATGCTTCTAACAAGTCACGTGGAATCGAGGCTGGCGAAGGTCAGCCATCGTTGTAGATAGTGGCAGCCAAACCCTGCTGTTCGAAATGCCTGGCCAGAGCAAAATGTCCCGCCCTACCTCAGTTACTCCCCAACCCCTCCAATGGAACTGATGATCTCGTAGAGAGCAGAAGAACATGTATATCCAAATCTATGTGTATCATCAATAAACAACGTCGTTCCTGCCCGAACCATTAGATGCTATGGAAAGGGGTCGGGGACTGGCGCCTGCGCCGCTACGATATGTATCAAGGTCCGAGAATTCCAAGAACTGGATGACATCTGCGTTTGCGGCGGCCTTCTCCGCGTCTCCCGCTTCTACGAGAGCCTTGAGTTTCTCCCGAAGTTAAGAGGTCGTGGACGTCTGCATTCCATAGTCGGTATGGTGGAATACAGCGATCTTGCGTGTCCCTAGCAACCGTTGTAGGGAGCCGACAGCGCTGATCGATGATCGATGATCGATGTCGATGTCCGGTGACCGACGATATCTCGCGGGGTCTTCTCTATATCCGACGCAAGATCACACCCCGTTCGTTTTCCCGGCCACTGTAACTCGCATCCACGCGAAATAACCGGCATTTCGGATGATGCGCCTTTCTTGAGCCCGAGCTGACCCGCGGCGCTATTCATATCTGGTTTAGCGATGGGACAGGAGTTCAAAATTCTGGATAAACTTTATTTTTCCCATTCGCTCGATATATGTATCCATATAATTGTCACTAGGGGACCAAGTAAATCTTAAGGTGTATATTCTTGGCGTTGTCAACCAACACAGACCGGTTTTGCGCAACGTCCTAAATCATAGTGGCACGGGTGGGGGCCGAAACAGTATAAATACCCTCGCCATCTCATCCCCTCAGGGCCTCGTCCTTCACTTCAATCCTCGCCATGTTCGGTCTCAAACTCACTTCCGTCGTCCTCTTCCTCTCTCTCACCGTTGCTTCTCTCGCCAACCCAGTGGTACGTCCCTACCTTTCCCTTTCCCTTTCCCTCTCCCTCATGTCATGCTCACGTCCTCCAAACACCAGCCGCATCCCGGCCAAGATTGGCGTCGTAGCGAGGGTGAAATCCTCAACGCCCGTGGTCAAGACTGGCGTCGTAGCGAGGGTGAAATCCTCAACGCTCGTGGTCAAGACTGGTGAACTGCCTACGGGCTGGGCAGCCCACTAGCTGGTGAGCCCCCCACTCTCCTCCCTCTGCTCCACCCAACCCCAACCCTTATCGCGGTCCCCCACTAGGACTCGCCCACAAATACCTACACCTTTCCGACGCAGTTTGATTTGGTGGTCGTGCGTCGATTTATTCAAGGTCCCGTGCTTCGTGCCGGTATCCTGACCACCACAACAATAGATCCCCAAACCACTTTCTCCTTGTCATCCTCATGTCCTGTTACCAACTCTGACGTCCAGCAACAAATCAATGCTGACGTATTTATTCGCTCCTTTCTTATGTTTGTAGTCTCTCCCGTTGTACATCCCTCTTACCTATTGTATTCGCTCGTGAATTAAAGGAGTTGTCCGGGTACATTGCGGGATAAACTCACTTCCAGACCAGAACCGACCGTTGCGGCACGAGTTTATCTCAGCTTAGTACGCTTCACTCCGGTCATCCGCCGGTTCCTTTTCGCGAGGGGGAACACACTCCGTCGCGTATCACGTTCACAGATCGATCCCATATTGGGGTTAAGCTGGCCATGGGAGAAAACTACTTGTTGATCTCTATACCCGCTTCGCATCACCGTCAGGGCCCATTCAATAATCCAATCATATTCGACGCCAGGCACAGGCGCTAAACCACGCGACGGACCTGCCCGCACAAAAACCAAAGTCAACCGGTCACACCCCTGGGGAGGAAAACAGTGACTTTGTGTGACAAACCTTGCCAGATTCAACGTGATAAACCCAACCTGTGACTTCGGTCTCCTTGAGGATCAACGGGTGGGTTTTCACGTGTTCCACCTCTTCCTTGACGGCCTTATCGAGGTCCGAGAATTCCAAGAACTGGATGGCATCTGCAGCAGCGGCAACCTCCTCCGCGCTCCCCGCATTTGTGGAAGCCTTGAGTTTCTCTCGAAGTTGAGCGGTCGTGAATGTCTGCATTCCACAGTCGGTATGGTGGAATACGGCGATCTCGCGTGTCCCCAGCAACCGTTGGGAGATGACCAACGATCTGATGGAGTCTTTTCTGCATCCGACCCAAGGTCAAATCCCATTTGTCTTCTCGACCACTATAGATCGTACTCACGCGGAACCACCGGCATTTCGGATAATGTGAGCATCACCTTCCTTGAGTCCGAGTTGACCCACGACGCTACGACGTGTTTTAGCCATGAAACAAGGGATAAACTTTTTCCTCTCTCACTCGATACGTGCATCCATGCAAGTCACTAGGGGGCCAATTAAGCCTCAAGGCACATGCTCGGGGTTGTCAACGAACGAACCTATCGCAAGGCGCTTGGCAGGAGGAATTGCCAATTTCCCCTTGTCCTTGAAACCGGTCACATAGGGCAAATTGCCTTTCTCAAAGTGAGTGTGCGCATGGGTAGACATAGGTTTTGGTTCTGGCGATGGAGATGGAGGTTTGGTGTACAGTGATCTGCTTAGCACCAGGTTTTTTGTGTATGGGACAAGAGAGGGACGACATGACGCGAGCGGGGTATTGCGCGACAATCGCTGAAGATTGCGAAGGGAGAGCAAGCTCGCGAGACAGGGGCTGGTCGCAGCAGACATCCTATAGGGCATAAACGAGTAAAACTCGCCACTCCGAGCTATCCACGTTCCACCCCGACGTTGAAAGTGTTAGTGTACTGCATGTCAAAAACGCTCGCATCCCCCATGTCCGCCACGTGACTTACGGGCTTCGATCGAGGGGTCCAGCGTCACAGAGCGTCACGCGTCATCGCGTCATCCGCGAGCAACCCACACCTCCTATCCGATCCTACGTCTGCGTTCGTCAGAATATGTCTGCAGCTGAAATAAAGGCTTTGACTCAGCCACCGTCCGCCGAGCACGCCCATTCAATAACACTGCAATGGCTCAATGAAAAATTCCCAACCTTTGATCAGCTCCAGGACTCGGATGACCTGGAACAACTCGTACAACATGCCGCTTCCGAAGTAGAACAGTTAAAGGCCCAGGTCAATCCTTTCGAGTTTCTGCCCGGGTTCAATCATTTATCAAGGCGTCGTAGCTCAGCTAGCTTCCTCACAAGACCTTGTCGACTCTATCACTGCCCAAACGCTGCGCGATGCTAATGCGTACCTCGGGACTGTCCAGGAGCTGGGACTCATCCGAGACTCACTCTCTGACGAGTTATCTTATCTATCTGGTGAACTCGTGTCTTCTATGTCCGGTCCGGACAGACAACCTACGCTCTTGGAAGATCTCGAAACGCTCCAGAGGAATCTCAAGGAGCTCGAGTCCGTCAAGAGCTACGTTCAAGTCATCCATCGTGCGCTTTCTCTGAGGTGCGAAAAACTCAATGCGTTTGAGTCTTCCTGAGCTTACGTAGTGCTGTAAATGCCACAGTGAAGCCGCCATCCGACAAGCACAGGACTTCTCTTCGCATGCATCCGTGTCCGAGTATGGGCTCCTGCAGACCTTCGTTTCACGACTGATCGATAAATGCGCTGTCGCTGATCACGCGTTGGGCCAACAACCATTGCATCTCGTAACGTTCTTACAAACCTTGCGCGATCGGACGTGGGCAGACATCAAGTCGAGTTTATTCACGTGAGTGTGGACCTATCGTGAACTCATGTACTCCTATGAACATGTCTTCAAGATCGATGATTACCGTGTCGGAGAAGTTGGGTTGGCCGGTCAAAGTGGATTATCCAAGCGCACGCGTGGAGGATAGGAAAGCGTTTGAAGCCGTTTTCCTCGATCTCCTAAAACTGCAAGACTTGTAAGTCATAACCTTGGGAAACCTCCCCTCAGCTCATGCGTTGAGGTTCTAGGGGCGAACAGCTAGGCGTGCCGAAAGCCGAGGGACTATATTCCATACAAGCCCTCGTGCATCCCATCGCTCTCAGATTCAGGTTTCATTTCGAGGGCCAAAGGCCGACAAACCAGCTGGATAAGGTTTATTAATCGCCAGTTGCCCTCCAAAGATTGCTGACGGTCGGTTGCTCAGCCCGAGTGGTACTTTACCCACATTCTGAACGTGGTGCATGACCAACACCCCTTCATCGAATCAGTTGTTCAACGCCTTCTAAATTCGACGAGACACAAGAACATCAACGCGTGGGTGGGTTCGCTTGCCAAACATCCTGATCAACGGATCGAGAATGACCCGAGTGACGTAGAGAGAATTCGTGCTCCTCCTTCTGCCTGTAGTGACTCGGAAACTAAAGCGGTCGGTGCCTTCATTACTTCCCCATCCGCCGGTGCTTGCGCACACGATATATCAAGCGATCTCGTTTGATGGAGCCCTGCGGGAGGAAGGGTTTAACCTTTCAGGGACATCTGCTGAGGTCACTCAGGGGAAAGGTGAATGGAAAGGTATCGGTGATACCGTCCTCGGAAGATCCGACTGGTTCAGCGCATGGTTACAAGGCGAGAAACAATGTACGAATTTCACCCAGGCTGGAAATTTGTCATTTCGAGGTGTTCTGATAGCAGCTTCGTTCGTCCCACGTGGTCTCTCAATCGCCTGGCCTTTTTCTAGTCGCCCTTGATCAGTACCATGCTTCTCTCACCTCGGGTGACCCTTGGCGGATGGCTGATGATCAAGGGCACGAATCTGGCCAGGAACAAGGCTTGAAACCTACGAATTCGGCCCGAAGAGTCAAAGCCCTAATCGAACAGGTGACAGGTCAGAAAAACCTCGCTCTATGTCCGAATTTGTACACCAGGATCCTGACTATGCGGGTGGGATGCAGATCGGTATTCCGCCCTGCCTAGCGTCGGTCAGCGCTTGGACTTTTTGTCGATAATTCAGCTCCCAATTCTCGATCTATATCGGTTGAGGATATCGTCTTTTTTGGACGGTTTCGAATCGGTGTCTGCCTCGTTTGTACGTGCGGTGCCTGGTGCTATGAGCCGTGATCCCTCCAGGTCCGGAGGGGGGGACAGCGTCAAGAGGGAGACCACGGGGGTAGGTGGTGCCCAGAAGCTGTGCAAGGCCCTGATCAGCACCGAATATATTTCCAAAGCCATGCAAGGCTGGGGCGATGAAGTGGTGAGTAATACACTCGGATCGTCGCCCGTTCATTTCACTGATCTCCGACGACGCGTGACACCAGTTCTTCTTGGAATTGTGGACGGAGATCACCTCTGATTCCAGTCTCAGGGTAAGGGCAGATGAAGATGAATTGATACCCACACCTCCACCCGTACGCGGCGCCAAAGGACCCGATGGCGGTTCAGTCTTCGACAAATTGATCGAAGATTATCGCGCTCTTGCGGAACGGGCGGAGGATATGGTGTTCCAGCACGTGTGTGGGGAGATTGAAATGGAGTTGAGAGCTCATTTTTTCAGGTGCGTTGAAATGTCGAGAATCCAAAACCTCGGATTAATGCTAATGTTTCACGTTCTTTTTGAATACCATTCCGGGACCGGATTTTATAGCCATACGCCGGGGCAACACGACGAAGAACCGCCGACCGGACCTCAGCCCGGCTACGAAATAGAGATCCCCTCGACCCTCATGGTCCCGGTCTCACTCTTTTCCTCCTATCTTGTCTATTTCCAATCTAGCCTGTCGACCAGGATGCTGTCGGATCTCTATCGGAGGATCACGGCGAGGATTTCGAATATGGTGTTGCAGAAGATAATTTTCCAGAGAGGGCCCGGGAGGGTTAGCGTCAAGGAGGGCAGGGCTATTGCGACCGAGTGTGAGTTGTGGTTGGAGACTTCTAGAGCGGCGTTGAGCAGTGGTAGAGCTGGTGGGAGAACGGTTGGCAGGTTGGTCGAAGGGCCTTGGAGGAGGTTGGTCGAGGCTGGGAGATTGCTGGCCCTACAAGGATCCGAGTGGGACAGGATCAAAACCCTCACGTTTGGGACGACCGGAGATGATGATTGGGAACAAGCCATCCTCGAGGTCGCGGGATTCTCGGAACTGAGAAGAGACGAGGTGCAGACCGTTCTTCGTACCCGAGTGGATTCTTGAAACTTGTAAAGTATATGTCCCGAAGAATTGAATTGATCGAATGTAGGAGCTGCACACTCCTCGTTGTTACCGTAAGCGTTCGGGTTGCGAGTTCGACACAGGTTTTGAATAGCAATTTTCGGATTGTGTTACGGGCGGAAGAATGAGGCGCCTCGATCCGGGATGAGTATTGAATCGATGATACCCGGTGCATGGACACAAAAAAAGAGAGAGGGGGAGAGGCACTATACAACAGCCTGTTTCCACAGATACGGACAAGATGAAAAGGAGCAGCACCCTATAACCCGAAAGAACGCTGATCGATGAAATACGCGCGTATCCCCGCGTGCATTCGATGACGCAGGAAAAAGTGTACAACCGATCTAA
>Ga0307515_10009771_pt1 | contig 18487 bp, 5 predicted proteins | sample 17_EM_MG_FD_194513 | JGI IMG/M metagenome (GOLD analysis project Ga0307515, IMG submission 194513) | Populus trichocarpa ectomycorrhiza microbial communities from riparian zone in the Pacific Northwest, United States - 17_EM | ecosystem: Host-associated > Plants > Roots > Unclassified | place...
ACTTGGGCAGTCTCTTTGAGCTTAGCGACGTGTCACGTGACAGCGCGCGGGCCATCGTGTAGATATCTTCTTGGGGTCTTCGAGCCCCTAAGATCCTTCTTTATAGAGTATTATATGTATTATTCCATCAGCCTACTTAGTGCCCTAACAGGTTATAAGCCCTCTTATAGCTTTAATTAAAGCTCTATTAGCTGCTATTTTATTATCTAATTGTCTGATTAACACGAAGCCATAAACCCTTAAATTTAGAGCTAGGCACGATGTGATAGAAATTTATAATAAACTAATACAAATATAAATACACGTTACGCATAATATGGTTGAACCGGTTAATTGTATATTATAGCGGATATAGTACAGAAAAAGGAATACTATAGCTCTCTTAGGGCTGTTCCTGCATTAAAAGGGGAGAGCAATTATAAAGAATGGTATTATTGAATTGTACGACAACTTGAGCTTTAAGACCTCCTACCACTAATATAAGGTACGGCTGTAGAGCCGCCAGCGAATATGAATAAATGCTGAGAATGGCGACATAAACAGATAATAGGACTTGAGATAATAGAGGGAGCAGTATTAGAATTGATTCGCGATTGTCTTGCTGTATTAGGCAAGCCGTGAGATTCTATTAAGGACCTGCTTAACTTAATTCGATTACTATGTACCGCGTAAGGTCTCGTTTACGACTACCAGATATAAAATTAATGGCTTAATTTTAATCGCAAAGACTATACCTCACTCGAAGCCTATGCAGAAGCTTTTATCTCAGGTATAAGAAAATTAAATATAGCGTTAATGCCAATATTAAGGAAGCAGGCACACGCCCGACTGCTTTATACTGTGGAGGAAAAGTTCCCTATTTGGACAGCTAATTATTAAGAGGCAGCTAGAAGAGTTATAAAAAAGGAAGACCTTATTATAATAGAGGAGCTAGTAAGCGACCTTATAGATAAGAGTTATACTTAACTAGCTACCTTTACCGCGATGTTTTTAGTTAGTAAGAACCCAGCTAAAGATAATTAACCAAAATCTAATATAGAAGAATTAATATTAAAGGATTTCGAGCGCTGCTTATATTATAATGGCAAGTACCCTAGTAATAAAGAGAAGTATTTTTACCTTTACCTGGAGCTTTAATATCTAGCGTGGAGGCCTTATAAAAAGTATATTTTATGTATAGATCCACCCTAGGATGGGGTAGAGACTATATTAAATTTAAATTATTAAGTCGGAATAATAGGTAGAGGCTTAGTAGAAGGCCTATTTATTAGCAATATAGCTATAGTTAACAGCTTAGGCGACAATAATTAAGACGACTGGTTTCTTAATTCCTGTTCTAATATTATAATAAGTAATGAATAAAGCCAGTTTATTAAATATATAACTCTATTACCACCTTACGAAATAGGAACGTTAGGGGGGACTATTTACTATATAATTAGCATAGGAATGATATATATACCCCTAGTAATGGACAACGGTAATACCTATATAGTAGCTACTAAGGCCTACTATACACCTAAATTACCCTATAAGCTCCTATCGGAGTTGTCCCTTAAGAAGTGCAAGAAGCTCTATATTGGGCCTAATAAGGAAATAGGTGGCCGTATAATTTGACGGTACTCTAATAATTTAGTAGTAGGTAGAGCGACTTATAAGAACGGCCTATATGCCGTTTAATAGGCTTTAAAGCCTTAATATATTGCGCACGCTTTAAAGGTAAAGCGCCAGATCTCTTAAAGTAGGGAGAGTATAATACTAATAATCGCTAAGGGTGACGAAGGTTATAACGATTAAGACGACGCCGATTCTAATAATAGTGGCGTCTACTAAATTAACTAATAGCTTAAGGGGGGTATGGAGACAGTAACTACTAAACTAAAGAAGGTCTCTTATATGGCAGTTATATGCTCGTCTTACGTATATATACAGCCGACCTATCTAAAGCCTCATCCGGAGCCTTATCTAAAAGCTCTACACAAGATTAAAATACCATAAATGTTAAAGGAAGCCCTGCAGTCACCAGAGGCTCCTTGCTAGCGGTAGACACTAACTATTAAGATGATTTAACATAAGAAGGTTAAGATATATTAATTTGTTAAAAGACCAAAGAACTACTATACGGATATTAAGCTCCGCAAGGATATTAAATAGGGTAGAATTAAACTACACTATATACCGAGCATAGATTAACCAGTAGATGGCTTAATAAAAGCTCACTAAAGGACGCCTATAAGGCGATTAAAGAAGGTGCTACTAAAGTTACCTAGGCCATCTAGGCCACCTAGGCCTAATTAGGAAATCATACTACGACCGGCGGAACCCCGGAATTGATGCAAATTAACTTGGTTTCAAAATTTAAAAGCTTACTAATACTACTTTTCAGCATAGGAGACGGGCGATTAAGGGGCTTACAGCTTGGCGAGGTTACGGAAAAGCTCGGCAAGGTTATAAAGTTCAATAGGGTCAGAACCTTTCTAACCATGCTCAGCTTCTAACCCTACTAAGTTTCTGCATATATAGCGCATATACAAAATAAATTTAATTTTTAATAAAATTTTATAGTGCTTAATAATTAACGGTATATAATAAATCGTAAATATTAAATAATACGTGGCTTGCATATACGGGGCATATACACCCCACTAGCTACTATATAAAGTAAGCGAGCTAAGTTATTAAAATATGGACCGTGCATACGCGTCGTATATCCACAACAACAGCGGTCGCACCAGAACTTCTCTATAATACCGCAGCATACGCTATAAGTATGTACTATATAGCCTATATATAAGCGCTGCATATGCTAATATCTGGCTAGGGCAACATCAACATCTTAATTTTACTTTAGTATACGCTTAGCCTACGCTTACTATAAGCCTCACAATCGCAGACTTTTATAATCCGCAGGTGGCCGGTGCCACCAACCCTAGCGCCTTCGGGTACCACTATAGTAAGCATATGCTTCGTATATGCCCAGAAAAAGCATATATTAATAGAAGTACACAGGCCTAATCCCTAACCCTAACCCTAACTGGGTGATACTAGGTTAGTTATAGAGAACGCGCATATAAAGTATATACTTACAGTAGACAAAGCACGCGCCGCCGCCGCAGCAGTAGTAGGTAGAAGGCGTACGTAAATCTAGAGCTATATATCTATAGCATATGCTAACCTTATGCAGCCCTAGCTGTAACTATCTAAGACAACGCAAGTAGGTGCCAGAAAGGCTTTACGTAAAGAGTATGCATATACTAAGCGTAAACTAAATTCACCTAACCCTGCCTCCGCACTATCTGCTATTAACTCTATAGTATAGGTCGCATATCCACACCTTATATACAGCATATGCTAACAATAAATATAGCTGCGATATTGCAGTAAACGGCACGCAGATATACGGCCGAGTCTTTACGGCCCAGCCTAGCGTATATTCCGCATATGTATAGCATCTGCGTCCCACTAACAGAGTTATAGTACCGCCGCCATGTCCGCAACGAGCACAGCGGTGCCCGTATGTATTACTATGCAGTTTACCAAAGGTATATGCTTACCATATACAGTAACTAACCCTCCCACTACTAACATGTTGGCTGCGGAGTTAATTACGGGGGAAAAGTATATGCCTAGTATATGCTACGCATATATAACGCTAATATAACGCAGCGCCCTAAAGCGTTTCGTTCTCTCCGGTAGCTGGCGGGATGCTAGGTACCTATATAAGCCTGGGTAGGTTATGCATATATACTATATATACAGTACTAACACTATACACAGCCGTGGCCCTTTAGGGTTAAGAATTTCAGAGTATATAAACGCCTGCACTTTAATCGCGTATACTTACTCTATACTTAGCATATATCTAGCCTAAGCTAACTAGATATAGTGCTTAAGACTAGGGGTTTGCCACCCGATTCGGCAGGCAATTCTATTGCAAGGTAAGAGCACTAGTGTCGCTTCTGCATATACGCACCATACCCCAATATATCTATCTATCTATCTATCTATGTATATACTTATTCCCCCTAAGTTTAATTTTAGACCTAAGGGTACTTGTAGGCCTAAGGGTAGCGTGTGTGAGGAATAAGCACGGCTATTACTAGGACTACTGCCCGATTTGGAAATAAACACTTGTCTTTATATCCAGGAGACTGGCAAAGTCTGACTTTATATAGGCCCTATATATGCATTACTAAAACCACTACTTGGTTATATTGCTAGCTTATACGCGTATACACTTTGTATATGTAAACCCCTATTGTCTTCTACTAACTATAGGTTAACGCGTGCTTATACTGGGCGTATACTAATAAAAGAGAAACAGCGCGTCGGCCTATCTACTCCCTCTACTGGCTTAAAACGTAGGGTTAGTATTTCATCTATATATATTTGGTATACGCTAACTATATGCATAGCGCAGCCTAACCCCGCTAGGCGACCGCAAGGAGTCCCCCTTACCGTCCACCCACCGCTAAAGAGGTAAGCTTATCTTATATATACCCCGCATATGCACAGCTAATGTTTAGTATTAGCAAGTAAAAAGCCAACGAGCTATTATAGTAGAGGTGAGAGCTCTGATAAGTTTGGTTCCTTCTATTACGTACGTTATGCTTATACTTTATATAAGCCGCGGGCGGAACCCGCCACTTAACTCACCTTTACCGCGTAAGTCCTAAGCTATAAGTCCTAGCATATACTAGGCCTGCACGCTGCGTATATAGTATATAGTATGCATTATGCATAGTTGGAGTTTTATTAGGGTTTGTTTAGTAGGTAGGCTAGGTATATACCTAATATAGGGCACAGGGCGATAGGCCTATATTAATTAATTCTTTATTTATTATAGAACTCTATATAATACTTTCTATGCATATACTGTGCATATACGCCCTATATACTAATATTATACTCCTATACCCACTTCTTAAGCTCTACTAGTTCTTTTGCTTTATTATATATATCTTTAGCTTATTTTAATTCGTTAATTCATTGCTCCATATTTTCTATATATAGTGTATATGCCTCCTTTTCTAGCTCTTTTGTAGATAGGTAAGATCTATACCTCTTACCCGTAGTCCAGGGTGTTTAACTTCGCAACGGTAGTAGTGGCATCTCCGCTATATATGCGGTGGATACGCGCGACGTATCCGATACTAATGCAATATTATTATCTACTGTACTTATCTGCGAGATAATCTGGCTACTAGATATAGTAGGCTTAGGGGTATTAAATGGATTCCAAGGATTTTAAGGAAGATTTAGGCTAGGATTTCTAGCTCGCCGCTTAACTAATTTCTACTATTTCTGCGCTGCTTAAGCTTAGTATATGCTTTATATATGCTTTATATATATATACATTGTTTCTATAGCTGTACTGCTATCCGCTTTAAGTTACTCTAATTTTTCCATATATTATCTATTCCCGTCTCTTTATATAGCTCTTATAGATTAAACATTTCTTATATATAAAGTTTAAGCCTATACTAAAATATTAAAATATACAGAGTATATACAGAGCATATACCGTTACCGTAGTACTGCGGTAAGCACGCATAACTTTTAACCGGTAAAGTTATTATCTTAAAAGTAACTACTTTTACCAATTCCAGTATACTTCTGTGCATACGCCCACCACTTATAAGGAACCTTTAACTTTTCCTTTATAAGCCCAGCTAGTATCTATAGTTTCTTCTTATTATTTATCTAAGATGTAAGCTCCGGATGTAATATGCATATACTTTATATACGCGCTATTAGTTTCTACTCTATCTCCGCTTCCTATATCTGCTCTATAATATATCTTACTTTATAAGTTTAAAAGCGCTTTATAAAGTTTTATTTAACGTGTACTAGGCAAAATATAAGTATATACTAAAGGTGTTCGTTCTATTTATAGGATGGGTTAATTATATATAGGTAATCTCTAAAGCCTATATTATAAGTATATGCTTGGCATATATAGAGCATATATAGAGCGTATACTTACCGCTAGCTTGTTTCTTACACATATTAACTATAGTAGTGCGAAGTCCAGTTCCGTGAATATATGCAAATTATATAGATAATTGAGCAGTATTACCTAAAACCTTAAATACTAGCTAAAATATCTTTATATACGTAGCACGTGTTTCTAGGTTAAGAAAGGCGTATACCTACACCTTAATTCCTGTAAGTGTTTAGCTTATATATAGCATATATATAGTATAGGGTATACATACATTTGGAATTCTTGTCCTATCCTATAATTAAGAATAGATTCATTTTGCCTTAAACCATCTTAAATAATAGGTCCATTTTGATATATATTACGCGTTAAAATGCTTTAGCTTACGTATACGTACAATATATAATAAGGAAATACTTGTTGTTAAAGTTATAAATTGCCCGAATCCATTGCTCGGTGTTCTCTTTATATTAATTAATAAAGAACTCGCGTAGTACACCTGCTACGCTTAGCCTCTATATATACTTGGCGTGTGTCTAACCTATACTTACCTATATATGCCGTCCCCTTTAGAAATTGTAGCATCCTTTCCTTCTAAATTAGAGCAGTAATTCGATCTTTAATATTAAGACTACTATATACAGCACGTAGTGTCTGCGTTCTATACTTCCTATATAAAATATAGTACTGCGGCAATAGGATAAATCGACCTATATAATGGTAAGTAGTTTTATTTATATATACTATATATATACGGAGCATACGTATAGTAAGGCTTAGGACATCTACTTGCTTTATTGCTTTAACTATATTATTAGCAAGGTTAATTAGTAGCTTTATTAGATATAGTGGATAATATATATAAGAATTTCGTATAATAAGGCAAATATAAGGATACCGTGCTATATTAACAGGAATATAGCAGTCTAACTGTGCACCGTATGTTCGGCTTACTACTCTACCTTAGCCTTATAGGTGGTCGAATCCTATATCAGCTTAGTATATATATAGCGCATGCACGATATATATATTACATACCATAATATTTTCGCTTTAACGTTATATGTCTAATATAGGTACATTTTTGTTTAACTTCCTAAACTCTATATTTAACGAGTAACTAAAGGTATTAAATATCTACCCGGGCAGTTGTCGATGATAAAGGCTAGGCAGTATACCATGGTTTAGTATTACTGCTGCTAGAACAACCGATAAACTCTACCTATATATAATAAGCATATATTGCGCATACGCCGGATATATGCATACTCCATACCGAAAAAATATTGTTAGTCTGCTTTCACTATATACACGTTCTTATGTACTAGGGTAAATACATTACCGCTATAATTATAGAACACCGTGGTAGTAGCTATATATTATAAGTATATACCTAATATATATAGATAATACTTACTTCTCTATGCTTTACTTAAGCATTTTATTAATCTCTACTGCCTAGTATAGACGACTACTACGTTTTTAGAGGTCGTTAATTGATTTAAGCTTAACCCTATTATATACTGAGCATATATAGAGCATATCCTTATGGGCGTACTCGCAGTATTTAATGCCGCTATATTTAAACGCTTAGTAGAATACTTTTTTACTCTCCTAATTGTTTTTACTAAGAAGCTATAGTCGTGTAATCCTAGGGCTACTAGTTTAATAGAATAAGAATTAAATTTGCTAGATATATAAATACAGCATATACTTTACATGTATATTGCTTACCTTTAATATATACCAATTAATAACCTCACGTACTATTTTTTTATCTGCATCTATAGACAGCAGAGGTATTACTTTATAGATAAAGTGTGCAATTCCTTCTTTCCTAGTTGCTAGATATTCTGGCATTATAATATAGTCTATTACCTCTTAGACGATAACTTAATGCTTACTATTAGAGCTAATAAGTACTCTATAGTCTTAGAGTGTTCCCTAGCTATTCTAAGTATATATATAGCTTATGCACAAAGTCGGATATAGTTTTACCTTAGAGAGACCTATATAAAATGGAAGCCGCTATTACATACTATCTTAACCCTTACCCTCCTTATCCTCCTCCTTACCCTCTTTATCTTTAATACCCTCTCTACCAATTATATTATCTTAAGAACTATCGTCTTCGTATTTAATGTTAGGTAAGCTCTGGAATGCCTGCGTATACTTAGCATATGCGTAGTATATGGTTGTGCATACTGACTAGTAGGCCGTTTAACCATCCTGCTATACTCTCGTTTGCTTTAGTATAGTTTTTACTTATTATTTATATGCTATAACACGCGTAAATATATATATATGTATATGTGTGTGTATGTATATATGTATGTCCTATATACCTGCGTATGCGTAGCATATGCCCTGGATATTTTGGTTTGTGCGGTCGCTTAAGTTAAATGTAGCTACCAATGCGTGTTCTGTATGGGTAAAAGTGTAACCCTGCCGACCTTTTTCCGGCGCTCCATCGGTGACCCCGTTTAGCTTTCGCCGACCCCCATCGGTGACCCTGTTCAACTTTTCCGTGACCCTGCTTAGCTGCACCCCGGCGATCGAGCGTTGTCGATATTTGAAATTTCCATTTTCCTAATTTCATTTCTTACTACTTATACTACCCTACCTATTAACCACAACCTTACGGAGTATGGTATAGTCATCCCGGAGGAGTTTCCTATTCGCTAGAGCTCATAGAGCCTGGGGGGGTACTTGGGTAGTCTCTTTGAGCTTAGCGACGTGTCACGTGACAGCGCGCGGGCCATCGTGTAGATATCTTCTCGGGGTCTTCGAGCCCCTAAGATCCTTCCTCATAGAGTATTATATGTATCATTCCATTAGCCTGCTTAGTGCCCTGACACTTACTAACCTAAATAACTTAGCGGCTGTTACCTAGACTTATATCTCTATTACTAACTCCTTAGGTATCCCTTAAAATGGCTCTAAGGATATAGTAGGAACTATTATTAAGGTTTTAGGATATACTATTAACACTATATAAATATAAACTTAATTATCACTACTAAAACAATTACGCGCTATTAAAAAGGTCACTACCGCACTCTAATACGGCTTATTATCGTTTCTTTAAGCCTAGTAGCTTATGGGCTACCTTATATAGTATGCCTATATAATTAGGCTTAGTCGATCTTACTCTAAATCCCTTTAGATCTTTATTACTACTTAGCTAAAGACTTTAATAAATAAGTATAAACCTAGGTAATTTAGTACTAAGTTATAAAGTAACTTATATGTCTAGCTTAACCTACTTACTATAAGTAATAGGGTATTGTTCTTTAACAACGTTAAGTATACCTATATTTATCTCTTTACTAACGCCTCTACCTAGTTTAGGTTTAGCAGCTTTTACTTCTTTAAAGAACTTAAACACGAGGATAACTAGCAATAGTATACCGCTAACCTCCCTTAATCTTAGGCGTTTAGTATATTACCTAAGCCTAGTTAATAAGTAGACTATATTAATCCGAAGGAAATATATACTATTGCTTACGTATTTAATCTATAGTCTACTAACTAGCAATATAGCGCGCTATCTATTTACACTAATAGTATAGTGGTTTACTACGGCATTAAGAAGACTATTATCCATAGTATAGTAAATAAATTACTCCGTAAGATTATGCTGGCTGCTATAGCTTATAATATTATAATATCCGCAAAGTGGATTTTAGGTAATTTAAATAGCTTAGCTAATATACTATCTTAATTCTAGGCCGCGGCTATTTATTAGTTCTGCCTATACTAGGCCCTTAATTTATTACTACTAAAGCTAATAAGTTTTTAATAGGTGCTGTAAACTTAACGGACTACTTATAACCGCCTATAAACTTTAAAGATAATATTAACGCGCTATTTAACCTCTACGCGCTCCTTCTCTAGCACGGCCTTATGCTAGTAACCTGTAGGAACTATTCCTTAGCAGTTAATAGCTAGGAGTTATACTACGTACTTAAAGGGGTCTCCCCCTACCTAGCTAAGCCGCGTAAATTAGGTAAATAGATTACCTACCGCGCGTTTAGTACTTCCTAGCTATAAATAAATAGGCTTAAAACTAAAACCTTATAAGCCTACGTCTTTACAATTTACTTACGTTACGTAAATTACGGTATCTCAATTACAGCATTTAAAGATCCTATAGTACACCAATTACTCGCCGAAGTAGCCGCTATTTCTCCCTTAGTAAAAAAGAATAAGTAACCTATTACTAGGGATATTCTAGCCTAGGTAGTAATATACGGCCTATTACTACTAAATATTAACATAGATGCCGTATTTACCCTCGTATTTACTAGATTCCTATAAATGGGCGAAATTATATACACTACGGCGGAGCTTAAAAACTAAATAACCTTTCTAGTAAAAAAGGCTATCTGATATAATATTACCTTTATACCTAGTAGGATAATATTTTACCTTAAATAGAGTAAAGCTAATAAGTAACACTAGGGCGTTAATATTACCATTACGGTAGTAGGCGGCCTATTATGCCCAGTCGCTACTATAATAAAGCTGTTTAATAGGGACCCTTAACCCCTTAACTCCCCCTTATTTAGTCTTAATAGTAAACCCTTTACCTCTCTAAGGGTTCGTAAAATCCTTTTCTCCTATCTAATAGCTGCTAGGATTAACCTAAGTAGCTACTTAAACTACTCCTTCCGCCAAGGCGCTGCCTAGTTCGCTAAAGATTTAGGGTGTTTATATTAATAAATTTAGCAACTAGGTCGGTAGTTATTAGAAGCCTTTTGCCTATATATTAGAACTAAGACTACTAACCTTTATTGCCTTAACTCTTACTTCTAGCGTAGTATACCGCTCTTAGCGTAAGGATTACTAGGTAGCAGGTTAAGATGTTAAGAGTACCGCTAAGGCGCTAGTGGTAAGCGAGCTAATAGCAATTTTCCATACTAGGCATAGAAAATCCTAATTAGTTAGCTTATAAGTTAGGGTCTATAGAATATGGTAGAATGCGGCAATGTAGCAGAATATAGTAGAATACGGCAATGTCTTGTTAGGCACAGGAGCTTCGCTTAGGGATATCTGGTCGCTTTAGGGCAAATCCTTAGTAGATTTAAGTACTAGGTACTAGCAAAACTGTTAAGAACTAGCCCTAAAGTGACCTTATAGCCCTATGCCTCCTAATTATACAGTAAAAATTAATTATCCCCTTATGTGACTGCGATAGATAGATACTAGCGTCTATATATTGCTTAGTAGTGTTTATCTTAGTAATATATAATGCTAAGACCTCCTACAATATTCGCGAATATTAAACGCAGTCACTATGTAGCTAATTTACTTTTCCTACCCACTATCCCTTACACTTAGTATGCATTACATATAGATAGCGCTTTAAGGTAATTCTTTAGCAGGTGCTAGGAACTAGCAAAACCGCTAAGAACCCGCCTTAGTGTGACTACTATAGTTAGATAGTTTTGCAGCTATAGGCTTGCGGTCAGGGATATCTAGTCGCTTTAGGGCAAATCCTTAGTAGATTTGAGTGCTAGGTACTAGTAAAACCGCTAAGAACTAGCCCTAAAGTGACCTTATAGCCCTACGCCTCCCAATTATATAGTAAAAATTAATTATCCCCTTACGTGACTGCGATAGATAGATTCGCGTTTTAGAGGCGTAGGTGGAAAGGGGAAGAGAAAGAAAGCGTACGTCATTTTAGCTAGGTAGGTATTAAGACAAATAACATAAGCTAGCTATTAGGTAGAGATATAGAATTAAATAAGTGATCTATTTTATTCAAGGTGGCTCTTGAGGATCTTTATATATATAAGGAAGTTGCTAAAATAGGAAAGGGGGGAGGTATAGGCAATAGAGACATCCACTAAGATATATAAAATACGAGGGTAAGCACTAGGGTAGTCTTATATAGGGTACTAGGCATTAAAGACAATTATAAGACAATCTAAAGCACATCCGATTTAGGCCAATAGCTACTTCCGTGGCCAACACACCCCCTTAGATCTGGCGTAGAGCGTCAGAGCTAGATTACCAAAACAGGCAATCAGGAGAGACGAGTTGGTAGTAAGCTCCGCCGAGCGTCAATTAACCAGATATCTGATATCGCGAAGCCCTACCACCTTAACAAACTTTTGATGATTTTGCTTTAATAGAGCCTTAGTTAGTCTATCTGCAGCCATCTTGCTTATTAGTACCCATTATATAATAAAGCTTCCGTTTTATACTTTCTGGCGAAGCTAGAACTAATAGATATCTATATATTAGAGCTTTATAGATACTATAGGAGTTTCTTTCGTCACAATCCGTACTAACTGCTAATTATTATAATTAATAATAATATCCTATTTTAGATCGAATCTAATAGCTTTAAATATCCGCACTATATACTTAACCTCCCTACCAATATATAAGAGAGCTAGGAGTTCTACCTCCGTAGTTAACTTAGTAACTACCTTTTATCTAGTTGCCTACTATACTATAGGCCTATTAAATAAGCTTATTAAGAAGCCCTATAAGCTCTAACGTGTTAGAGCATTATTAGTAAAGCTAGTATTAAAGGCAGCTTTTAAAACCTAGTTTATCTTATACAGCGTAATAGTAAAGAACTTAAGAGCGAGGTATCTAGTATTATAGAGATAGGTAAGTAATCTATTGATCTCCATAAGATAAGCTAGCGACGGATTTTATAAGAACTTAGCTAGTTTACTAACTAAGAAAGCAACGTCTAGTTATATAGTAGATACTAGATATATCGCAGAACCTATATAGTATTAATATCCTTTTATCTAATTCGGCGTAGCTTCTCCTTTATACGGTGTTAATTCCTGGCCTAATAGTAGTATAGCTAATAGCTTTAGATATTCTAGATAGTATATTAAGACTAGCTTCTTAAGATACTAATCTAAACAGAGCCAGAGCTTTCCCTTTTATCGATCTTACACAATATAAGTGTTTAGGAATAATATAAATTGGGGTATTTGGCGGATCTCGAATTGATCTTATAGCTACTTTAGGATATCCTCTATCTACTAACAACAGCTTAGGTGTCCTATAATTAGGATATTATTAACGTAGAAGAATATAAAGATAGGTTCTATAGGATGTATGTAGAGATATAGCTTATCCGGTATAGCTTTTAAACCTATACTCTATAAAGCAGTAGACATTTCTAAGAACTATAATTTAGGAGATTTATATAGTCCGTATATTGCCTTTCTTAGACAGAAAGAGAATCTAGGTAGTAGGTCTACACTCTTAGGGGGAATAAAGTAGACCTCATCGTTAACTAAGGCATTAATAAAGGCGTTAACGGCGTTAATCTGTATAACGTCTAGGTTAAAACTAGCGATAAGAGCGTAGAGCAGACGGAAGGTCTAATAGGCTGCCGTAATAGCTTTAACCTCTTCTTATAAGACTGCTTAAAGGTCTCCGCAGATAACTAGATAAGCCTTAAATCTTATAATAAAGCCGTCTAAATCTTCCTTATAGGTAAAGACCTATATAGTAGGAAGTTAATAAACCTTTTTAACTAGCCGTACCTCGTCCTAGGTATATTTTCCCATTAAGGCCTTTATCTTAGTGTAAGCAGCTGCTTTAAACTCTATAGCGTATCTATAATTAAGTATCTCTTTCTATAACTTTAATAGTAGTAGAAAATTGTCTTAATATCCGTATATCTTTGTAGCAGCAGTATAGAACGCGTAAGCTAATAGTGTTGTATCTGGATTAATAATATTATCACTGTTACTAATTTAAACCGCAAAGGCTCGTTATTATAAGTCCTAATTTAGTATATCTTTCTTCTTTACTATAGGCCGCCTTTTATAGCTAGAATGTCTCTTACCCCCTAATAATAAGCCTGCTGTCGTCTAAGGTTTGGAATAAGGTATAGGATCTACAAATAGTAGTTTAGTAACTTCAGAAGATAACTAAGTAATAGATAGTGTCTATAGCGTAAATGCCGCAGTAGATGGTAATTACTGAGGCGCTAAAGACGCTAATAGTTTAGGTAGTTCTGGAGTTAGATCTAAAGTAGGTAGTTAACGGAGTTCTTCTGTTAAGATCTAAATGCTTTTTAATATAGGAGTAACGTCGATATTTGCTAAATGCGGTAGTCTTATATCCAGTTCTTTATTAAAGTTCTCTATTTAGTCCTTGCTACCATCTTGAAGATTATCTAGTAGGTCCTAGACTTACTAAAAACGATCCTTTTAAGTATTACGAGATCGGATAATGCGGTTAGTAGTTAGTATCTATACCCTATAAATATTTAACACTTCTATACCAACGAGATAACCTATTTAGGCTTATAGCTTAAACTTTACCTTTCTAGAAATGCCGTGTTTAATAAGTATATAGGTTAAAGATCCGGCTATATAAAGCCCTGCTAGCTATAGCTTCTATTTATACAGTATCTTAAATAGGGTCTTTTAGTTAATAGACTTAATAAGAGTTTAATTAAGTAGGAACACTGTAAGGAGTATAAACTCGGGCTATAGATCTACGGGTAACTTTACTTTAATAATAGCAGTCCTTACTCATTTAGAAATAGCTCTCCCTAACCTCTCTATAGGTCTATTTTAAGCTAGGGTATATAGCGTTAATTGCTTAATAACACATCTATTAAGCTAGATGAGGTTTTTTACCCTAGCGCCTATACCTTACTCTTTATCCATATACTAAATACGGATACCTTAAATATTAAATTTCTTCGCAAATGCTATTATTAATTTAAATAGTGGGAGCAGTGTCTTTTACTTATAGTTCTTAATAGGAAAAGTATAATAGTACTTTATATAGTTACACCAAAAGTAAGCTATACACGTATCTCTATTAAACCCGTCTTCCTCTATAATAACATTAAAGTAAATACGTTTAAAAGGGTAAGTTCCCTTTATAGATATTCTATAAGATATCTGCTGTATTATCTTTCCAAAAACATATAGTTTATAAAGTGGTATACTATATAGAGTCCTTCCTCTATCCGTCTTAACTACTTTAACTCTGTCTGCTATAGTTAATAGATAATCCACTAATTCTATATCACAGTATAGTAAGCGTTAATACCATACTTTATTATATACTAAGGTCTTAAAGAATCTGGTAGATATAGCGTAGGTAGTAGGAGTAGGTGGTAAGTAGGCAATAGTATTAATAAGGTAGAGACCTCTATATTCCATAAGGTTAGTAAATAGGCTTCCATTATCCTTATAGCGTAGGTAGTTTATAAATTAGTTTATAATTACTCTAACCCTATAGAGCTTTGCTACAGATATTAAATTGGTATAAAAATATAGAGTATACGCTATATTCCTTAATGTCAAATACCAAGTCAGACGTTATTTACCCACCTTAATAGCCAAGCTAATATTACTATATCTATAGATTTCTGCTCCTAAATCTCTAGCTATTACTATAGATATATAAGGCTTAAGGTTACGGAAGTATCTAATATCGTTACAGAAGTGTGTATCTGCTATAGTATTATACCCCTAGGCGTTAATTAAAAACAGATCTAGATATTCCTATAATAATAATAATAAATAGGATATTGTTATAGCAGCTGCTATAGCTCTAGGCCTATCTAAATCCTCAATCTTTTTAGCAGTAGACGAGGCTGACGAAAACGTCCTTAACTTAGGGCCTTCCCTCTTAATCTACTTAACCCTTTTATTATAATACTACTTATTTATTAGGACCTTAAGCCATTCCTAACACCTTTATAGACACTTATTATTTAGAATAAAGTTCGGACCTTAAAGAGACTAAAATAGTTACTTACAATTCTTTAACTTATAGGGTAAACTATAAGCAAAGCACTTTGCCTTAGGTAATTAAGAAGGTGCTAGGGTAGTAAATATTGTAGGATCTGTAGCTGGCTACCCTAAAAATATAACATAGGCGTTACATCCCGTATTCGGATACTTATAAAGGAGGTTAAATTCCTCAATTATTATCACCATTTCAAGCTTTTCTAACCTCTTCGCTACCTTTTAAATAAAGGTATAATACAGAGCTAGACAGATCTCCTTACAGTCCTAAATAAAAGCTCGTATAACGCTGCCCTCTATTACCTCTATTAGCCCTTCCTCTAGCTCTTCGCCGTTCTATATAATAGTAATATAAAGCTAAAGCCATAATTCCAGAGTCTAGCGTTTAGGCCCTTATTTCCGTTTCCTAAGATTATCTAATACCATCTGCTATAATATAGCTTAAAATGGCTTTACTACCTTCTTTAGCTGTCTTATAATTAAATATAGTATAGTAAGATTCTTAAGATAACCTAAGAAGTTGGTGCCCATAGTGGCATATAAGAGTGCTATAAACATATAGAGCTTCTCTTCCCGCTTTAGGTAGTCTTATTATTATAGCTTATAGAGCTTAAAGAGCATTCTCTATATCTTTAGAGATTGCTAAGGTTATTGTCCTTAACTTAATAACCCAGGTGTAGCTATTCCAGTAGATGCTAAAATTGCTGCTAGAGCTGCAAAAGCCGCTAGTGGTGCTACAGGAGCTGCAGGATCCGCTAGTAGTACTGCAGGATCTACAGGTGCTGCTGCAGGTGCTGTAGGAGCTGCTGCTATTAAAGGTATAGCTAGCTCATTATTTTCTTTAATTTCGTTCTCCGTCTTATCTAAGTCAACATAGTCCCAGATCTTCGCAAAACTTGCTTTTTGGCGGATAAATTAAAACCATATAGGCTAGTCTTTTTAGGTCAGCAAAAGAGGGTTTATAGAGTCCTTAGTTGCCATTTTAGCTTTTATTTTAAAGTTACGTAAAGAGACGCGCTTACGCGTAAAGCACGCAATATTCCGTGACGAACTATGCTTAAAGAGGCTTAGTGGTAGTCGTCTAGCCACTAAGATCTCCCTAGTGCTTAGAAGGTTACCAGGCTCATAACTTTCAGCCAGGCAGGTATTAAGACAAATAATATAAGCTAGCTGTTAGGTAGAGACACAGAATTAAATGAGTAATCTGTTTTATTCAAGGTGGCTCTCGAGGATCTTTATATACACGAGGAAGTTGCTAGAATAGGAAAGGGGGGAGGTACAGGCAACAGAGACATCCACCAAGACATACGAAATACGAGGGTAAGCACTAGGGTAGTCTTACATAGGGTACTAGGCATCAAAGACAATTGTAAGACGATCTAAAGCACATCCGATTTAGGCCAATAGCTACTTCCGTGGCCAACACGTCAGGCAAGTTTTGACATAGGCGTTCGCTACAATTACTATGTGCAGTTGGTGGCGATTGAGCGAGCCCGCGTAGCCCACCGAAGCGAAATAAATATTTGCTAGAGGGGGTGGAAGCTGGTCATGCACATGGCTGTAGAATCAACTTTTTGACAAAAAAGGCTAGCGGTATCCGCTTGCGGATATACGTATGTCCGCTAATTGATTCTATGGTCTGAGCTTGTGCTGAGTCAACAGTACTGTGGGATGGTGCTGGCCCGAGATCTAGTTAGTTCGCTTACCAAACGGCCTTTCTCAACAGCGCATAGGATAAAGCCTGAAATCTATGGTGCTCCACCGGCTCCACCCCAGAACACCAATTCGCTGCAACCCAAATTTCCCAACCTACCGCCAAGCCCACCGCCTACAGAAAATACGTCCGGGTCTGCGGAAATCCCACCGCGAACAACGGACATCCCGCCCAGAACGACCAACCCGCCCAAATCTTCCAAGTTTATCAGGCTGACTGCACATGAGTCAGCGCCATTCGTATCAAAAGACACAGAACAGCAAGAGTAGGATGGTGTGCTTGGGAATTAGTCGCTTCGCGATGACAAAAGAAAATCAGTTTCTCGATGTTGTAGATGCGATTCGAGATCACGACCTTAATCGGCAACTCAGTCTCCCCCAACTTGTTGTCTGCGGGAAACAATCTTCGGGGAAGAGCTCGGTCCTAGAGGCTATCACAAGAGTCCCTTTCCCAAGAAGTGACACAACATGCACCCGTTTTGTGACAGAGTACGTGTCCGGAATCAAGCTTCCAGCATGTTAGCCCTACCTGTTTCTGACCTTCTCTAGGATTCTTCTAATTCCTGATCGGAGTCTCTCTAAAACATCGATAACAGCCAGTATATCCGCAGATCCGAAGAAAGAGCGGTGCTAGCGCTATTCTGGTCTACTTATGGCCCTCGCAAATTTGAATTTGAGAAAATTGTTCAAGATGCTTCCCGCGCAATGGGGCTTGCCGAGGACGGGTCAGAAAATCGTGTTAAATTCGCTGGCGACATTCCTTGCGTCGAAATCCGAGGTCCTAGATCACCCCATCTAACAATTGTTGATCTCCCAGGATTAATTGCGGTCAACCAAGGTGAAGAGGACGATATTCACATTGTGGAAGCTATCACGGATCGTTATATCAAAGATGAGCGATCGATTATTTTGCCAGTTGTTAATGCCGACATCAACGTTCAAGACAACGGGATCTTAGAGAAAGCTCGAGTTGTCAATCCCGAAGGAAAGAGATCATTTGGCATCATAACAAAGCCTGACAGAATTGAAGCCGGTTTGCCTAACGAAACTAAATGGCTTAGGCTTGCCCGGC
>Ga0307515_10009772_pt1 | contig 18486 bp, 10 predicted proteins | sample 17_EM_MG_FD_194513 | JGI IMG/M metagenome (GOLD analysis project Ga0307515, IMG submission 194513) | Populus trichocarpa ectomycorrhiza microbial communities from riparian zone in the Pacific Northwest, United States - 17_EM | ecosystem: Host-associated > Plants > Roots > Unclassified | place...
AGTAACTTGTAATTTTGAACTAAGATATTTATTTTCCATTCTCTTGATCATATTTGTTTAGCCAACTCTCTTGAAGTTCAAAGATAACATCTAGACTGTTGAACTTGACACTATTATATAAAATTCCAGATTGAGTATTTTGGCTTTTATTGAGTCTATCTTTCCAGTAACTATACTAAAGTCTACTTTGGAGATATATAATTACTGCCACTAAGTATTTCTCTGCATTAACTTAATTGCCATCTCCAAAAGCAATCAGCATTAACTCAAAGTACATTCTCAAGTTTTGCATATTACCTCTTTATAGTATATTACAAGGGCTATTCAGTTGCCATCTCCACATACCACACTTTCATTTTTAATATACACCTGTAGATTTACTCTCTGTCAATCTTCCAGTAAATATCTATATTCACTGTAATTTTATCTTTCTGTTTGTATCAATTGCCATCTTTTAGAATATTAAGTACACTCTCAAACAATATTAACTACTTTAATTAGCTTCTATTTGGTAATGTACTTTGTTATATAGTTATATCCCATTTACAGTATGCTCCAATTGCCCAAGCTTGAGAAAATGTATAGTAATATATAGATAGATTAATAGGCAGATAAATGAGAATGTGAACAGAATATATTAATTATAAAATTATCTAACTTTCAACTATAATAAGTAATAGAGTTTTGTTGCTTAGGTTATATTCAAGTATACTGGCAGTATTTAAAAAGGATCTATCCACACTTTCTAGTAGCTCGGTATTAACACAGGGTATGTCTCAGAACATTTCATGTACTTTATGATAGATGTGGAGTTGTTGCCCACTGTTATATATACCATCAGGTTATACACCTTATCCTGTTAATAGTGTTGGTATATTCTGATGTATTACCAAATTGGCCCAAGTGTTCGAACAATTTCAAATTCTGGATCTATAGTCTGTTAATATTCATATCTTTTCAAAAGCTCCCAACAAGCAATATATACATTGCAGTGAATATTACTAGCATTCTAACCATATTGATAAATATAGTATTTGGAATTATTATAATCAAGGTTACTATAGTTCTAGTAAGGTATTTTCAATTGCATTACTTTTTCAAGTTAAAGTTTCAGCTACCACTATTATCTATTTCTCTATTATTTAAATGATTAACACAATCACCTCTTTACTGGAATTTGGGATATGTGCAAATCTCAATACTACGGATATTTAATATAGAGTTAATACTCATGTCATACTGCTAACGATTATATTTATTACTATAAAGGTTTATGCAGTAGATATCATTGCAACATTGTGGTCTAATACCATAATCTCTTCAGTCTTTATATATTTCTTACTTGAGTAATTGCAGTATTATTTCAGTGAACCCATTTCCAAGGTTATATTTGGGATTGATTATCTTTTCAACTTTCCTTATTGTATTGATAATAGTATTTGCAGTAGGTAGCAGATTTGAATGATCATGTACAATAATACAAAAAGTAATTTGAAAGTATTTTACTAGTATAAAGTAGATATAAAATTCAAAATTGTGGTTTGTAATATCCTTCTAAGTACTAGTAAGTAACTGTTTGTAGTATATAAGTTGAAAAAAATACACATATAGATACTAACAGTTACAATTATTATATTTCAAGACTGGACAAATATATGAAATATCTATTATACTCAAATATATTTCGGTTTTATTCAGTTAAGTTCTTCAGGTGATCTAGAGTGCATTGAACACCTTTGAATGTATGCTAAAATATGATTTTCCATTTGTAGAATAGTAGAATGGTAATTGCTACTCTGCTAACTCTGGTGTTTTAATCACATATATATATTGCAACTGCAAAACTAAATCCAATAGGTAGAATTTCTTTACTGTTAATAATACTTAATATAGTAATTATATAAAAAATCAGGTGTATTTTGATATTGCAAATTAAAAGCCAAAATATTTCAGTTTGATTTCATCCTGATATATAGACTGGTAGATTGGAGGGAAGGTTGGTTTTAATAGTAATTACAACAATAAAAGTATTTGATAATGGTGTTATTACATCAGGGTATACAATAATACTGAATGATATAAGGTGGGTCTATGAAATTACCCATTGCTATAATAGATAAGCATATTATAAAATAGATTTAAATAAAAGTAAGAATTGTAACTACTAAACTAATAATGATTACATTGACATAATGATTATATGAAATAGAAAGCATTTTCTGGCATCCAGGTGAATAGATATGAATGACTGATGAATGCAGTTACATGTATACAAAAAGCAGTTTCTGTATTCTATGTCATTTTATATTGTATACATTTTGTTACCATCAAAATAAATCACCTGAATGTACTCTAAAAAAATCAGGAGTGATTTGTAATGTGTATCTCGGCAATTTTCGAGTTTGTGACTGTTAATTGGTGTGAGGATACCATTACCCAACTATTCTCGATGCTTTCCATACAGTTTGGTTTTATTCATGTAGTGCTTATTAATTCATGTTGCTGTTTAATTCTCTTGACACGTTTAAACATCAATCAACAGTCACCAAAACATTCCAAGATCATATATTCATGATCCTTCTTGCGCCACCGGGTTTCGATTCTAACTGCGACTTTACTGTTTTAGTCGTCGTTTGACGACATATAGAAGGAAGAATGGCTTCTCAACAAAGCGCTGTTGCGCCTTCGGGAGCAACCCATACAGCGGGATCTCCTCAGCAACTTAATCAAATTGTCATGGAGTACCTATCTAAGAAGGGTTATTCTAAAACGGAAGCCATGTTACGAGTAGAGTCTGCATATACAGATGCTGATGGACGCCCCATTATTTCGAATCCCGAGGACTATCCTGATGCGATGTATGAGAGGGCATACTGTGAGTGTGAATTTATCGACATTTTTGATACCATGCTGATTTGCCTAGCTCACCTCCGGCGATGGATAGATAACTCACTAGATATCTACAAGGTCAGCTTTCGGTTGAAGTTTATTGTTAATATAAGATTGTTAACCTCTACAGCCTGATCTCAGACGACTTGAGTACCCATTGTTCGTCCACTTCTATTTAACCATGATAGCCCAAGGCCACCTTACTCCCGGAAAGACCTTTTGGAAAAACCATTCTCAGGAGCATGAAGCTACATATGGACATGATCTCGAAGAATTGTCGAGATTGGCACTTCCTGCTCACGTCGAAGATAACAATCTGGCGAAACTCTTCCGTGGCCACAAGTACCGAGTGAGGCTTCCTTTGACTACCAAGAATCTTCTATTGCATTTCCTGGAGGAAACTGCAGACGACGGCGGTCAAATTGTGCTCAGGTGTCTCAATCAGTTCTTCGAGCTTGTATCGTTGCCTGGAAGGGGATCACTTTTTGACCGAGGCGGAGGATCGCAGGAAGATGAAGGCATACAAGGGCATAGCTCAGGACAAGGTGATGCGGCGGAGAATTTGCCTACAGTCAGACTGGGATCGCTACCAATGGATAAGGACCTAGCGAGAGAAGTTGAAGATGAGCTTAGAGAAGAAGATTCAAGAATGAAAGATGTCTCTAGGAAAGATAGATTTGGTGTACCCGCTGGGACCATGCTCTTGGACGAGTTTCACAAAATCAAGCGCGAAGAAAGTGAAGACAGTCCCGTACGGGAAATTGTACCATTGCCACCATATACGACTGCGGACATAAATCATGAAGTTAATCTGGTGAAGGAGAGTCGAGATATGATTAAATTGCAAGGAGGACCTTATCCAACACTAGCAAGTGTATGCATGTACACTTTCCATAGTACTTATGATGGGTAAGGCAACACATTACGAATAGTTAAAACAGTCACCGCTAATTGTGCCTAGGCTCCACTGTATCGACTTTTCTCGGGACGCAGAGTTAGCTGCTGGTGGCTTTGCCGAGTCTTATGTTAGAATATGGTCACTGAATGGAACTCCGTTGCAGTCAATAATCCCTTCAGAGAACTACCCCATGGTGCCAAAATCACGGAGGCTAGTCGGACATTCCGGACCGATATATTCTGTGTCGTTTTCTCCTGACCGAAGGTACCTTTTGTCATGTTCAGAGGACAAATCTACTCGTCTTTGGTCAATGGACACCTACACTGCACTAGTTATCTACAAGGGTCACGATGCGCCTGTCTGGGATGCGTCATTTGGTCCTTTTGGCCACTATTTTGCAACCGCAAGCTATGAACACACCGCCCGACTATGGAGCTGTGATCATATATATCCTCTTCGCATATTCGCGGGTCACTTGGGCGATGTCGAGGAAGTAACATGGCATCCTAACTCCACTTACCTATTCACTGGATCAAGTGATAAGACAGCGCGCATGTGGGATATCAATACAGGTAGTTCTGTTAGGCTATTCGCCGCACATTCGGCTCCAGTTACAGCGGTTGCAGCGTCGCCTGACGGGAAATATTTTGCCACCGCAGCAGAAGATAGTTTGATAAATATTTGGGATATTGCCACTGGAAAACGGTTGAAGGCTATGCGGGGCCATGGAAAGACTACTATATATAGCCTCTCCTTTTCGCAGGAGGGAAATATATTGGTCAGCGGAGGGGCCGATATGACAATTCGATGTTGGGACGTATTATACGGAACTGGCACTGAAACCGTAGATAATCTGGAACATATCCATAGGGCTGGATTTGGATACACTGGCCTTGCAGATGGAACTACAAAGGTGGATTGTGCAGGTGTTTGCCCTAATAGAAGAGGCAAAGATGTCGTGGCTACGTAATTCTCCCCAACAAGTAGGATGTGTATTTCGAAACTAATCCAATGCAGACCAGATCAATTGGCGGTATGGTATACAAAAAAGGCACCTGTTTACAAGGTGCTGTTCACAACCAAAAATCTGGTGTTGGCAGGATCGGCGTTCTTACCGTAAACTTGGTTTGCGTAGGATATAGGAATTGTAAGTTGGCATAGACATTCTTCATCCGAGATAATTCCGCCAGTGGCCACGCTTTGTGCGGGTTTTCTTCGCTCTGTGTTAGGTTCCAGTTTCGCATTCTTTCCTATCAGTTTACAATATGCAGTACTCTGTTAATGTCACATTGCTAATCACACTGAAGGAATGAAACGGTCTGGCTTACTTTCAAGGAGAGATAGACAATGATATTGGAGAGTTGGATATTGCCTTCCGTGTAATCAATATTTCGTCTATCAAACCCATCTCCAGCGCGCCCTCCGCAGGCATGAAGTGATCTCGTTCAAGCAATTTCTCTATTTAAGGTATCAGCAATGCCAAATAATTGCACGAGGGTATCATCCACCTACCAATTTCTTCAACAGTGTGCGACTTGTTCAAATGATTGACGTATATCTGGTTTAAACGTCCCCTCACTCGAAGAATTTCTTTCGCATGGATTGCAATGTCGCTGGTTTACAGTACCACCAGTCAGTTTGTGCATTCCTATCAACCGGACATGGATAACCTACGATGCTTGCCCAACGTAACCTCCACTTGGCTGATGGAGCATGATACTCGAATGAGGTAATGCGTATCGCTTCCCCTTTTCACCCGCCGCCAACAATAGTGACCCCATAGAAGCAGCCTGCCCAATGCAAATTGTACTAACCGGAGAACGGATATACTGAATAGTGTCGTAGATTGCAAGCCCGGCGGTGACTGAGCCGCCTGGCGAATTAATGTATAAATTAATTTGTTTCTCCGGAGATTCACCCTCGAGAAAGAGTAGCTGAGCAACAATCGCAGCGCTGAGACTATCATTGACCGGTCCATTCAGACAGACTATACGTTCTTTCAGAAGACGGGAATAAATATCATCTGTTCAGTAGTCATTAACCCAGTGAACACGTCTTGTAGGTGAGAGGATTATTACATGTGTGCCAACCTCCACCAACCTTTTCGTGGACTAATGGCGTCGGGACGTACCAATCCCGACTGCGTGATGATGCGGTGAAGTAATGTTGGTATGGGATGCTAGAAACTGTTGGAAGAATCCTGCTGGATAGCGGACGAATAAACATCACTTATGCCGTGGTGAGTACTGGGGCAGCTTCTATGCACACTACAGACTATGTTTACACACAAAACTTGTGAAGGACTACTTGTCTCACGCCAGACTGACACGTGATGCGGCTCTAGTCTGACCTTTCATCACCACACATAAGCAGCTGTAACCTCGGAGTGTCAAAGTTGAAAATGCTAGCGGATAATTTGGCCAAATTATACGCTAGAGGCTGAATCATATAATTTTAGCGTGAAAACAAATGCTTAGTGCAAAATAACTCTCTAAGCTTTTGTATGGAATCAGTATTAGGATCTCTGGTATTAGACAATACATTTGATATGGTTTCACTTCTTCATTATTCCATTAATACTGATATTCAACAATTCAACAGAATATGAATATCTACGATACAATCTATTAGATATTGATACAAGATTAGAAGTTTGAGGTTATAAAGTTTGGATAAACTATGGTGCCAGTAGAGGTAATGAAACAGGGAAATATAAGCAAAAGCAGAAGTTGACTATAGACCGTACTATGCATAGATACATGCATATAGATACTGTTCGACTTCAGCTGTCTGTGAGATACTGTATGATGTGTGGTATATTGTTATCTATAGTTCGTTTCTTGATATTTGTATATAGGACTATTGCAGTATTAGTTGCCAGCAGATTGGTATGTAGTCTACTATCAGACTAATCTTGTTCTGTACATGATTGCAGGCTTTAGTTTATTGGTAGAATAGATAATAGAATATCCTATAAATATAGTAACTTTTATATATTCCATTATCAGTTTGGTATTCAGCTGCAAGGTATATGCTAAATGTTAAAGTACTACTAGATAGAGGACAAATATTCTACAATCAAACAATGAATATATACCAACTATATGTGAGGTCAATGTTGAATTCATACAATTAGACGATGCTATTGGATAAAGGATGAATTTATTGAAACAGTGTAATATACATGGATGCGAAGTAACCAGTGGTAGCTAATATAGATACAGCAGTGGTGGAAATGGATAAAGTGGCCGTGCACTTACTAGATATGTAGACAGTAGTAGTACATTGAGTGGAAAGATAGTTCGTGATAGTAGAAACCAATCTTGAAGACTGAAAAATTTCCAAAATGAATATGTATTACTTAATGATAAATTTACTGTGTGTGAGTTCAGCTGCAAATAGTATAGTGAATATAAAACTCCAAAAGTAAATATAAAAGCCTTAAACCTGAAAGGTTCTCTTGTTGGTTATGGTCAATATAGACTTGATTTGGAAAAAAATATCAATCTCTTTGAGGAATAACATCAGTTGTGAAACTTTTAGGAGGAATTGTAGTTGATCGCAATTTTGGTAACTCTGGCTTGGACATAGTTGAATTGAATGTTCAATAGTCAAATACAGAGTAGCCAAAATACAAAATAAATACTTCAATGTACAGTAAAAATTGTGATATAGATATTGTTATTATAACTATTTAGACCTCAATTCTTCCAATATACAACTATCTAAAACTACTTTTAGTTCTTTGTATTATATCTTTGAAATTTTTTACTATAATATCTACAGCAAGCAAATAAATTTGGTATACACAATGACATACAACAACAGAATATAGAAGTACAGAATACAAAGAATTAGCAGCAGAAATATGAGACTTTAACAAATTCCTTAACTAAATATAGTTTCTTAGCTGTCCTCATGATCCAATAATATATACCTATCCTCAAAATCATATCACCAGGCAAATCAAATTGAAAGATGTGACAAGCAATTGTGCCCATTAAATTACAAAATACAAGTTTGAATTATACTGTACATAATTATAGGGTATCAGAAACAAGGGTATATATGTGAATTTGCATTAATGTTGTATACTGATAGTAGATTGTACAGATTCAGGCCATAGTATTCCTGTATAACTGAGATATTGAACATCACAGAATAATTATTATTGATAGTTAGTTATATTTCTATTAATGTTTTTGAATTGTCTACCAATAGACAGTCTGCTGATATTATTCTTTATATGTATATACTTACAATAATAGATTTGTTGCAGTCAGTCATAGTAATCACATTCTTTGAATTTACCACATGTTACATACCCTGTGTATGTTGTTATACAGTAGCTATTGTTCTTAAACTGAATAAATTGTGTATTAGCTTCTGATAATTTAAATTAGTATATCTAGATATTATCTCTTACGCTGATAGATGTCATCTCAGTCACATTTGAATACAAGGTACCAGTGTTAACAATCTAGTGGATAATATGATATTTCTCCTTGGAGGTTTGTGGCATTAGGTTGAATGTCTTTTCTAACACAAATATACTATCAGGCAAATATCTAAAACTACCCATAGTTAATGCAGAATAATACCTAAACAAACAGCACTCAGTATTCAATACATCAAGTGTAAAGTTGACATCATTACATGCAATATACAATCTAGAAAGTACACGTTGACATCGTACATTCCAACTATCATTATCTGTTGATAGTATATTGAGTGATATTTTCAATGAATTATCAACTCTTGATTTTAACTCCTGGATAATAGCTGAAGATATTAGCTCTGCAACTAGCAGAATTAAATAGATATTCTATTAAATGCTTAATCTGTAACTGTAATTAATATTTTACCAGTATGGATTCATCAATAGCCATGATATGCTAATTGCATTCAAATATATCTAAAATATATAATAACTGAAACGTGTAATGTTACAATTACTGTGGTACTTGCATTCAGTCAGTTCTGGTACTATCTAATATATTATTGCCTTTCAACAATCTATTTATTGTACAAGTACTATAGATTACCCTCTCTGGTAGACATTTGCAAGAATTAGAGTATAATGACCAGCAACTAGGTGAGTCAGTACTGTAAATCACATCAGAGTTCAATTCCAAATTACATCTGATAATAGTTATGGTGATATCTCATTGACACACAAATTAATACAATACTATAATATAAAGATATAACAGTATAATACAATTTATTCAACTACCTGGTTAACTGTATTCTACAAATTAACTACATATTAAACTACTTTTAATTTGTTATATTCTCAGTATCTATATTGTACATCAACATATTTTGAATATCCACTGTAATCTTTTTCAGACAATGCCATGTTACATAGTTTCATATTTTCTCTTCAATCTGAATTGTGAAGTCTTGCCGAAGTCATGTAACTGCCCTGTATGTTGTTGGAGCAAATATTTTATTATACTGTATTTCTGCTGACTTATATACTTTTTACAGATAAACTAACAATACTAAGTCACCTGTAATATTATTTCAATCATCTAATGGTACACTTATAGAGGTCATTAGTACATAGTCAGATATTATATTATTGTTCCAAGTTATCCACATTATAATGTTCATCCGTATCATTACTGTATCAAAAGTTATTTTTTACAGTTCAATTTTGTTCTATATACTATTCTCTTCATATATTGTTGATATATGCTGGAAACTATCAGTCAGTATGACTGCTTTTGACTATTTACTAATATTAGTCATTTGAATTAACTACTCTCCAACAACTGAACAGTGATATGCTGCCAATAATATTTAACTCTATACATTGTATTGTTGCAATTAATCATATCTTCATCTATTGCAATATTTAGCTAGTCGATATCAGTCATAGTATCAGCATTATCATATATCTACCTCATTATATAGTGTATTGTCTCATTCTTTCATATTGTTCATTAGTATCTAATACTAGATTCTTTTCCTAAGTATATTAGTTATGCACTCTTACTTGTTTTTGAGAATTTCAGATATATGTTGATTTCCTTGTTTTCTAATTCCTTTTCATTCATGTCTGGGTATTTATTTTTATGAATATTATACTTGATCATACAATGTTAAAGTCTCCAATAGCTTCAGTAGATTTTACCATTCCATACAGTATTAGTAACAATAATCAAATTCAGTTTGTTGATATATTTGATCTGTACTCATTTGTCTTCATTCTTTGGATCAACATTCAATGCCACCTTGTTACTCTGTTTATAGATTACATATATGTATGTCATTATACATTCCCTTGCTAGATATTACTTATATCTGTCTTATTGATATCTGAATTTAAACTGTATTAATAATCTCAATGTTACGGGGGTGTTTAGATCCCAATAATCAACACAATATTTATTGCATCTACATACAGCCGCCTATCTAAGAAACTCACTCAGTCCTGGTCTTATCCTAAGACTCCACCTCTTGGCCTGAACCTTCCAAGCGCATCCAAATCCAATTGCTCCCAGTGATTACTTCCAACTGCTTATCCGAAGATAAGATTTCTCCCTTGTGGAACAACTCTTCGGAAAATACTTCGCAAGGTAATAACCCAGTAGACAAGTACTGATGCACCAGGTAACCGGTACCGTTGCAGTACGCGAAATGTGCTACCACTGCTGAGTTGTGGGTACTACGTTGATTGTCCAACTGCAAAATGATATCGCCTAAGAGTTCTATGTTCTTCTGGATTGCGTATTGAGAGTGTGTCCACATGTGACCATACAAACAGTGGTTGATTTCGGAGGTGGATAAGAGAAGCAATTTTGATTAAAGTTAGAGATACAACATCAGCAAAATGTAATTATGCAACTGGGAGCCTCTGGGAGTGTCTGAGAGTTGTCGGACCAGAATCCCAGGGTAGTGATATCCCAGAGTTTACTGGACCGACGCAGTGGCCTTCAGGTGCACCAGTGAGCACCTGGGAGGGCCGACAACAAGCCTGGGAGGGCCGGCGACAAGCCTGGGAGCACGTCGAATCACTCTAGAGCAGTCTGCGAGAAACAACATCTTCTTGGGAACACTGCTAGTGGTGGGCCTGGATATCATAGCTACTACTTATTGTTCAAAGATTTTTAAAACTCAAGTATCCAGTTTGTATTCTCATCTATGTATCTATGTATCTATATAGCTACCCATCTACACACAGTATATCAGAACTGGCTGCAGGTGGTGCTGGAGAGCAATTCAAGGTGCTCCTGAAGATGATGATCGAGTGAACTCAGAGATACACTTGGAGGTGGTGATTGTTCAAACTTAGTGATGCACTTGGAGGCGGTGATCGAGTGAGTTTGGAGATGCACTTGGAGGCCACGATCGTGCGAACTTGGAGGCCATTATCACTCGAGTTTGGAGACGCACTTGGAGGCCGGGATCAAGTTGAACTGAGAGTTGCACTTGGAGGCCATGGTCGAGAATGTTTGGAGATGCATTTGGAGGCGGAGATCTAGTAACTTAGAGATGCACTTGGACACCGAGATCAAGTTGAACTCAGAGATGCACTTGGAGGCCATGATTGAGCGAGTTTCGAGATGCACTTGAAGGCTGAGATCAAGTTTTACTCAGAGATGCACTTGGAGGCGGTAATCAAGCGTGTTTGATGATGCATTTGGTGGCCAAGATCGAGTAACTCAGAGATGCACTTGGAGACCGAGATCAGGTTGAACTCAGAGATTCACTTGGTGGCCGCGAACGAGCGAGTGTGGAGATGCATTTGGAGGCTGCAATCGTGTAACACTGTGATGCACTTGGAGGCCGTGATCGACCGAGTTTGAAGATGCACTTGGAGGCCATGATTAAGCAGGATTGGTGGAGTACTTGGAGGCGGTCAATAGGAGGCGCGCCGGGTGCTGAGACTATATCTATCAGTTAGTTAACTCGCAACTATGAGAATGTGATGATGTGACTTTACCTTTGATCTCTCATGTCCAGCTTGCTGTTAGTGGTCGATCTTGAAAGGAGGCACGGTGGAAGCTGAAGCTACATTCAAGGGTCAACTCCTAATCGTGAGAATGAAGGGAAGACAGACAATCTTGGGTGGATGCTGTACTCTGCATATGCTGTACATGGTGTATGCTGTACTCAGTGTTCACTCATGATCATGGCATGGAGAGATAGAGAGGGATGACTTAACTATGTGTTCTGCGATGAAGGTAGAGAAAGGGAGATGGGGTATGAGGATGGGAACGATATGGAGGATGCGAGTGGAAATGAGAAGTCAGTGGTATGACTTTCCTGATTGGGTTTAGAATACCTCGTATCGGTGTTTGTACCTGCCAGATCGGGAGAAATAGCTGCCGTATCAGGAATGGTAAATTCACTTGAACACGAAATTCTCTTCAGTCCCAGTTTCTCATGATAATTTCCCCCATCTCCTGTCATCTCTCTCTAGCTCAACCATCACCTAAAAAAGCGAAGTTAAGTCATCTGTTTCGATCTCTCCATGCAATGGTCATGAGTTGACACCAAGTAAAGCATACACCAAGTACTGCATACACCGTGTACTGCATACACCGAGTACTGCATACACCGAGTACTGCATCATCCCAAGATCCACAGTGATCCGCTCCCAGCCAGTCTCACATATCTTGGCAGACGGTATTGTACTCCACTCTCAACATTCCCATGATTACGAGTTAACCAATGAATAGAGCCTTAGGTGCCGTCGCACCTCCCTCCCAATCTACCGCCTCCAGATCGACCACCTTGAAGTACTCTTCCAATCTTGATTGATTATGGCCTCCAATTACATCTCCAAACTCGCATGATCACGGCCTCCAAGTGCACCTCTGAGTTGCACTATCTCAGCCTCCAACTGCATCTCCAAACTCGGTTGGTCACAGCCTCTAAGTGCATCTCTGAGTTACATGATCACGCCCTCCAAATGCATCTTTAAACTTGCTCGATCACAGACTCCAAGTGCATCTCTTAGTTCAACTTCATCTCGGCCTCCAAGTGCATCTCCAACCTCGCTTGATCCTGGCATCCAAGTGCATCTCTGAGTTCAACACGATCATGGCCTCCAAGTGCATCTCTGAGTTACTCGATCGCGGCCTCAAACAGCATCTCCAAACCCGCTCAATCATGGCCTCCAAGTAGATCACCGAGTACCACTCAGTCTCGGCCTCCAAGTACATCTTGAAATCTGCTTTATCGCAGCCTCCAGGTACATCTCCCTGTTCAAAAGATTACGTCCTCCAACTGCATCTCTAAGTTCTCTCAATCAGCATCTCCAGGTGCTCCGGCAATTACGCTCCAGAACTGTCTGCAGCCAGACTGGCCATATGTATATATATAGAGAGACTTAGATAGATAATACATGCCATATTATGATGTAGCAAATCTTGTGACTGTAACAAAGACGAATCTGATACATGAAATGCCTTGAGGCTATGGAACCCTACTCACCAGTACTGTGAGAATATGGCACTAAGTCTCACGCAGAGCTGGGCAGAGGTCTCAAGCTGCTCTTGAAGTCTCCCACAGACCTGTGCGGAGATATCAGCTGCTCAAAAATTAGAGTGTCCTTTAAGTCAAATCTCGTAGCATCCTGAATGCACCTCCATAACTGCTGGTGCTTTCAGGAGCACCTGAGAATGCTCTTGTAGAGTCTGAGAGCACATTGCTTAGCTCCATGGGGGCCTGGGAGCATCTGGAATTACTTGAGAGCACCGGTGCGGTCTACCGCAGTGTCTGGGAGGTTTGCATGTGGCTGCCGGACCACTTTACATTTTGTGGAAGATTTCTTGATAATATTGTAAGATCGCATTCGGTGCTTCGGTGTTGAATTTGGGTTTCTTCTGGAGCTTGATTCTCTCATTGCCATGGCAATGCTGTCTCTTTATAGCAAACGTCCCAGGACTTGTATTGCCACACCTAGTTGCTATGATTACGTCACTCATGATAGCGTTATTGTGGCCACAGGTCTTATGGAGCCCGGTCATAACATGCTACGCATCCGATAGGTTGTTGTGTTTATGCAAAGTTGTTTGAATGCATTACGCTTCCTGATAAGAATCAAGCCATCCATCACATGATATCATGTCAGCCAACAGATCAGACAGACTTGAACTTAGACATCTTGCATTCCTGTCAGTCAGTAGTTGGAACATATTCCAATCAAACGATTGATACTGCTTATCGCAATTAATTCCTCACCATAAAGTAATTAATCCATGCGTCATAGATTTAACCGGTGACAAACCGATACTATGCCAACATGAAACATAGATGCATCAGCTCGTATGGAATACCAGATTACATTGTAATCCATACCACTTAACCCAATGAGCAGTGTTCCCTTTAGGCATGCGCCAAAGTCATCATTCCCTCAGTTATGTCATGCTCAGGTCAAGACTATTCTTCAGATTGGAATGTGCTCCACTTGATCCTATCCCATTACAGGTAGGAGTGAAGAGTCCTCTTACTAGCTGATTGACTATCAACTGCCGTGCATGATCAACGATGCATGTCCCTTTTGTTCTGCAAAGTGAACGAAGACAGAAACTACCAGCACTGCTAATGATCTCTCATTCTAGTAAGGCTTGGTAGCTGCGACGATTCGCCAACCTCTAGGTTTGTTTGCTCATCATGCGAGTAGTATAAACTCCCGCTAAGGAGCATACTCCTGGCCGACTTGAAGTATCTTGAATAGGTGTTATGCATATCTCGTAACTACTTGATATGTATTCATCTGATTGCTTCACAAGTACCAATATCGCTATTATGGGAGAACCCCTAACACTCAACTTACAGGTTTTCTTGAAACCTCTACAAGATTTAGAACCCCTGTTTTTGGAAATTGGGAGACTGGAACAACTTATAGAATCAATGGAATTATAAATATACTTTCAGGAAATTTCTATCCATTCCTTTCAAGGAGTTAGTGTTTAATTGTTGTGATGATCAACTGTAGTAGGAAATACACAAGGCTGTTGGCAGAAACTATACATACAGTTTACCAAATGTAATAACTTTCCAAGCTGGCTACAGGGAATGTTCATCAATTCTGCATTTTGTAGCAGAATTTGTACCTTGTTCCGTCAACATAGGTTTATTCAATGGATGTGCTCAATCACTACAACTCGATGACAACATGGACTGATTGACTCCATTCACTACTGTTGATATAATATCTTTGGCTGATTAGTGTTAACACTGCAAGGTTTAATTAATTCCAAGATTTGTATTATTGCTATACATGCAATTTGGTTTTGTTATAGATCTTCTGGTGATAATAGATGGCGTGAAGTTACAAAAGATAACAAAAAGGCTACAAGAAAAGTCACAAGGTATGATAAGTAGATTTAAAAGTAATAAATTAGTGTGATTGGTAATGTCTATATATTGATAGTTTTGTGGATCCAAGTTTAGATATAAAATTAGGATGGCTTAAAGTTCACTGATATCTAGTCTGTTGATGTGTTTTGGGTTTTTGTTTCTAGTACTTGCTGATATCTGGTGTATTCAGAGGAATTGTCCAAATAATTAGACTTTCAATAGAAGGAAGATTTACATCTCCCTTAAGCAGAGTGGCTAACTGGACTGACCAAGTATTAAGTGGTAAAGCGATGTTACTTTAGTTGTTATATACATATCAGTTACACTGAGCAAGATACAGACTATAGGGTAGTAGAGAAGTTGAATATATTGGATACAGTAAAATAGATGTTGAACCTATATTATTAAAATGCAACATGGTTCAGAAGAGATAGGCAAACATTTCAGTCACATCGATCTGCATTACTAATATCCTCAGTTGCTTCTAAATACTCCCAGACCATGCTGATGTTAATAAAAGTTCTTGGAATTATACCAAGAGAATTTCCAGATAGATCTGAATGCTTCTGCAGTTGTGGAAGTGCATGTAGAATAGAATGCAATTTTGAAAATATGATTTTTACATATTGAATATGTTGAGACTTCCACCCAAGTTTTCCAGAGAACTCCAAACTGGGTACTGTACATTCCAGTCAATTCTTTGGTCCCATAACTAGAAGATATTTTGTTTATTAGATTTGTCAAAGTTTGCCATTTGAATTTGACAATTATAATATGTTATAGAATGAATTATAGCATATATTGTGTGTATAAATATAGCAAAAAATATACATGTTCTCAATTGGGCTACTGATAGAACTGGAATACACCTAAGCATGCATATGCAGATGGCACTTCAGTGCGAGGAAATGAGTTTTCGAAGGTGGCTATGAAGTCAACTTCAGTGAATATTTGCAGACAATGCTGACCGAACTCAGAGATGGCAATTCATTAAACTTGTTGTTTGAAATGGAGGAAACTTAGTGACATGCATGAAAGCTAAGATTGAGTGAACTTGGAGGTAAATTTTGACACAGTTTATGCTGCTCTTGGAGATAGTGATTAAGTGATCTAGGGAATGGAAATGAAACAGACTCAGCAAGGCACATGGAGGCTAAGATTGACTAGATTTGATGGTATAAATTGAAATAGTACTGGCAACTTATTGAGAGGGTAATCAAGTGAACTAGGAGCTGTAGTAGACCAAGGGATAGACTTTGAAAGATGTAATTAAGTGAATCTGGATGTGCTCAATCTCCAGAGAGGTGTTTTGGAGGCTGAGACTGTGTAGATGGGTTAACTAGGAATTGTGAAAATCTGATAATGACAGGCTTTACATATGGGCATGGGGGGAATAGTATGGTGGTGATGATTAATCTGGATGGAGAAGCACTAGAGACTAAGAGTGTATCAATTGGTTAACTCACAATTTTGGTAACAAAGGTATTCAGAAAACAGTTTTCTGAAACTGGTCAGCAATAATTGATCTGAGTACTGACTTCACACACACCAACATTCAATATGAAAGTAGTCAGGGATAGCCATAATTTACTCTGTCAGTTGATGATAAAGTAGTGAACAAGAAAGTGAAAGTTACTGAATGGAAATTGCAAAACAATCATGAGAATCTACTACTTTAGAGATTATTGTATTTGAATTCAAGTTACCTATTCCAGTCTAGTAGGTGAAAGCCATCATCAAAGAGGAATGATGTCTAATTAGGCTGGTCATATCTCTTATTTCCTCCATTCCCTTAATCCTTCCTATTCCATACTTTATCTACATTCTTTATTACCATCACCTATGTTGTCTTTGTTATTCACTTCTACTGTCACCTGAGAACTGGATGTTATGTCATTAAACTCTACCTCCAGATGCCATAATATTCAGTAAAAATCGAGTATACACATTGGCTGTCTCCAACCAGCTTTAGAAGAGAATACTCACATCAGGAAAATGAAGAATAGTTTGGGTGTAATCACTAAACAACTCAGCAACTCTGAACAGTCATACCGATGCTTCCACATCCTTTCAGATGCTTTCACATAGGCTAATTCCAAAGAAATGTGCTTGAAGATGTTCCAAGACTGATTCTGGAGAGCTTCTTAATGCCACGAAGTTGTGGAACAGAATCCAAACATATTATGAAGAGTGTATAGTTATGTTCAAAATGCTACAAAATTGAACAATTAGAATATCCAAATTTAAGAGCTTTTGGGAGGATTTATCATGTCTGCAAGACTAATCCTGTGCATGTGGAACTTGGGGTCATACACTACAGGAGTGAAAATTATGTTGTCTATATCAAATAGTAAAATTCGATAAACAATCATACTCCTGTACACTGTATTTCAGGCATACTACTTGAGATGAAGTCTGGTAGGTATCTAAAGTCACGTGATTATATATAAGTCATATGCTCTTGATTCTCTCTGATGCAGCATTTTCTTGCACCAATTGTGCCAGTGCAACAATCAGTCTGATGGGTACAATATACATTGTATGAATCTACTTAACCACCTGGATGGATGCATCAACACAATCAGCCCAACCATGCAAATCGTTGTACCTGGTTGGAATCACCACCGCATATTTTCAAGATTGAGGATTTAATACATGTTGTTGAGACTGTTTGCACCTCATCAAGAAGTTTGATATCATTTTTCCGGCTGGCAGCACCAGCACAATGCAAACTCGTTTGGAAGTCATAACTTAACAATCCAGCAACCCTGAACAACCTCACCTATCCTTCCAGCTGCTCCCAGATGCTTCTGGATAGGGTGAATGCAAAGCGATGTGCTCTCATGTGCTCTGAGACATCTTCACTTGTGCTCCTCAATGCTCTGGAAGTTGTGGAGCAGAATAGAAGTATATTCTGAAGAGTGCATAGTTGTCTACAAAATACTACAAAATCAAAATGTTAGAATGTGCAAATTTTGGAGCTATTGGAAGTATTGGACACATCTCCTAGACTATTGCTGCTCACCTCGAACCTGCCAATCAGCAAAAAACGAAATGGCATTCTCAGTATTCTGAGCATTTTGAAATTCAAGTTCACCTTTTCTCAATTATGCAGTGTACTCTGGCTGGAAATATACTCAGTAAAATTGATTTCATATCTTTGCGGGATTTTCAAACTTGGTATAGTATTCCCAAAGGGGTATAGCTTAGTCTGTGACATTGTTTTATAGTCGAAAGTTAGTCTATTTTTAAAAATGAAATATGTAATAGACGTACTATTGCTTGCTTAGTAATATTATGAAACTTTTGGTTTATATATCTTCATGACAAATCATAATGAAACTAACCATATTTGGAATACCTCCAGCTATAATCAA
>Ga0307515_10009773_pt1 | contig 18486 bp, 14 predicted proteins | sample 17_EM_MG_FD_194513 | JGI IMG/M metagenome (GOLD analysis project Ga0307515, IMG submission 194513) | Populus trichocarpa ectomycorrhiza microbial communities from riparian zone in the Pacific Northwest, United States - 17_EM | ecosystem: Host-associated > Plants > Roots > Unclassified | place...
TATCTATACTAAATTATACCGCCACCATCTCGCCGCTTCCTCCGCGTCTTCCAACGTCTCCGCCTTTCCGTAACACAATTCCTTCCACACCTTCCGTATCTTTCTTCTATATTTCCTAAGTACCTTCATACCTTCTTGCGCCGTGACACGCTCAGATTAAGGTGGTAGCAACATCAACACTCACCATATTGCCAATGAGGGCAACTAAACTTCGACTATGGGTAAATGCTGTAGCACAACCCTTGCATAATGCAAGATGCAACGCCCAAAATCTGTGACGCTCTGTTGATGCTCAGTTGACTCTCATTGGCAGGTGTAGCGATATCGACTCTAACCATATTTCGCATACAGGTCGCCAATACTTTGACTACGGGTATATGCCATTGCATAGCCCTTGGATTACACAAGATGCAACACCCAAAATCGTTGACACTCTGTTGACACTCTGTTGACACTGTGATGACGCTCTGTTGACGCTCTTTTTCAGGTGTAGCGATATTGACATTAACCATATTGCCGATACAGACGGCAAAAACTTCAGTTATGGATACACGCCGTAGCTCAGCTCTTGGATTATACAAGATTTAACACCTCAAAATAGTTGGCTATCTGTTGACGCTCTGTTGATGCTCTGTTGATGCTCTGTTGGCGCTCTGTTGGCGCGCTCGTGTCGCTCAGTTGACGCTCATTTTACCGTGTAGCGACATCGACACACACCATATTGCTTCTAAAATCGACCCATACTTCTATTATGGGTAAATGCCATAGCACAGCCCTTGGATTATACTAGATGCAACACCCAAAAATGTTGACACTCTGTTGACGCTCATGTTCAGAATGGGGCAGTGACCTTGTCGCTTTCGCTTTTGCCCATAAAGCGTGCCAAATTGTTGATCATGGGTAAATGCCGTAGCACAGCCGTTTAATTATACAAGATGCAACACTCAAAATCGTTGACGCTCTGTTGACGCTCATTTACAGAATGGGACTGTGACCATGTCGCTTTCTCTGTTGCCCATAAAGGCTGCCAATACTTTGATTATGGGTAAATGCCGTAGCACAGCCCTTGGATTATACAAGATGCAACACCCAAGATTGTTGATGCTCTGTTGACATTATGTTGATGCTTTGTTGAAGCTCATTTTCAGATGTAGTGATAATGACACTAACCATAGTGACCCTAAGGGTGGCCAATACTTTGATTGTGAGTAAACGCTGTAGCACCGCCCTTGGATTATACAAGATGCAACTCCTGAGATCGTTCATGCTCTGTTGACCATCTGTTGACGCTCTGTTGATGCTCTGTTAACGATCATTGTCAGGTGAAGCGACATCGACATTTACAGTATTCCATATAAAGCCGGCCAATACTTCGATTATGGATACAGGCCGTAGCACAGCCCTTCGATTTTACAAGATTCTACACCCAACATAGTTGATGCTCTGTTGACGATCTGTTGATGCTCTGTTGCCGCGCAGTTGACGCACATTTGTTGGTGTCGCGTCAACGACATTAACCATATTGCCCATAGAGGCGGCCAATACTTTGATTATGGGTAAAAGCTGTAGCATCACCCTTGGATTATACAAGATTCAACACCCAAAATGGTTGATGCTCAGTTGACGCTCTGTTGACACTCATCTCTAGGTGTAGCGACATTGACACTAACCATACGGCCTATAAAGGAGGCCAATACTTCGATTCTGGCTAAAAGCTGTATCACAGCCCATGGATTATATAAGATGAAACACAAACAATCGTTGTCACTCTGTTGATGCTCATTTTCAGAATGGGGCCGTGACCGTGTCAATTTCTCTGTTGCCTATACAGGCTGCCAATACGTTGATTATGGATACCACCGAGCAAATTGTTTCACAATTAACTTACTGAAAAGACCAAAAATTGTTGATGCTCCATCGACACTCACCATAAACATGTCTTAACCCCGGTTGTATGGTTAATAATTTTGTACAAATAATCATATAGTCATTATTGACAGCCAATGTATAATTTGAATAAATACTCAGTTGCATCCAAAAGCTTGGTGGCTTATCAACTTCTGATCCACTGATGCCCATGTTGTCTGAGCGAAGGATAACGTAGCGCTGTCACATTCCAGCGCTTACAGCTGGCAATTTGCCGCATGTAGATCCATACACAAATTTTTCTTTTATTTAGCCCAACATCCTGACCTTGCCGTATCCAGTTCCTTCTCCTCGATTTCCATGACCTACCATATGCAATTTTCAAAATGTTGACTCTGTGCACCACGTCTGAACGCAGAGTGTTGTAGTTGGATTCATAGATGAATGCAACATGATGGTGGTAATTCTTCCAGATTCGGGTTCCGCATTGACCGCCCCTTCTATGACTTGTATGAAATCACAGATTCAAATTTTGTTAATATATTTTGTCTCCAATTGGAATGGTGTGTTCTCACTTATCCATAAGAGGCAGGGCGATATCACGTTGATCAATGGTCAATCAACTCGGTTTGGAGTCTAGATCTTTCGTATGGCCCGTATGACCGTTGTACATGCACAGACGAATCATCATGTCTCACGATATGGTCACTGAAATCCAACAAATGTGGACATGTAGTAAAATAGGTACCCCAATTACTTTTAGCAGAGATATATCGTCAATAATCACCAATTGTTCAGGTAGTGTACAGAAGACAAATGAGCCATTACAATATGTTCATCTGGATCCAATTCCTGTATGGTAATCAGCTAGGGAGGCTATATGCAGTGGTAAAGGCTTACGGGTTTAACCTGCTTCGACTTCGTATTTGGTGACCAATTGGGTTCAGCGTTGGGTATGAGAGCCGAGATGCATATATGAGACTGTGATTTCCCCGATCCTAGTCTCATACGGCAACTTGCTACTGGTGAAGTGCCGTGCGGCATTGCAATGTCCCACTGACACTATCACGTATCTCCATCAGCTCTCCAAATGTTGTCGACGCTGTAGCAGGTGCAAAGTGATCCATTTGCGGCCTAATGACTGCCTTAACTGTCGATATGACTGTTCTGTACCTCAAATCATATGAATAATGCAAACGAAAAATCGTTCACACTCAACTTCATGATGCACCAGGGTCCATGTCTCTCCTTGCATTGATTATAAAGACAGCCAATGAAACAAACAAAGACAATGATGTACCAAAGTTAATATTTTGCATGTGACAGTAGGATATCTGAATGCCACCGTAAGTAGAAAAACCCGCAAATGTGATCCCGAGATTGGAACCGACAGGTCTAGCCAAACCCAGCACCACCTGCGGGTTCCTGGGTACGGGTATGGGATTGGCCCCACAAGAAGCTGAGGGTCGGGCATTTGGACGGGCCTGGAACCGAACCGAACTAGGTTTCGAGTTCTATACCGAACCGCTGGCGGGTCACCCGGACGGTTTGCTAACAGTAATATTCTCATGTCCGAAGCAAGTCCGAGGATCAGCTTGATAGCGTGGTGATTCAGAGGACACTTCTGTTAGGATACTCTTGAGTCGACCCTACTCTTTCTGCAGAGGCGAAACTACTCTGCTGTTCCTTATAGACAAGTCCGTACATGGAGTCGTTGCATTCGTGGGCGGATGGACCTCCAGTATAAGTGCTGGTGGCTGGGACTAAACCTTGGCATGCGATTGAAGTCCGAGAGTTATCACAATAGTGTGGTGGTTGAGAGGATACTTCTTTGAGGCTCTCCTCAGGTGTGAACATCGGTATTTGATATCATCAGTCGATACTCGGTAGTCGATACTATCCATAGGGACTGAGATTGGCACAGTTGCCAGTTGTTCTTTGGGTGTTAGTCCTTATACGCGTCATCAGGGAAGCCTTCTTCATCGTCTTCATTATCAGTCCGGAACTCATTAGGGGCTGTTATGGATTAGGACCTAGGGTGGGCCTCCCGGTGTTCCAATCAAGCGGCCCACTAATTTGGGATTCATGAGTGCAGTGGCTTCCGGTGTAAAATTTATGACAGGGGATGAACAAAATGTACCTCGACATTCATCTTGCGAACACATTACTGTGGCCTTCTTTCCACTGGCATATTGAGACAGCACACAATGAATAGCTGCAGCTGCTAGCGCTAACATCTGCGGAGTGAGAGGTTGTTGTTGTTGTTTAATCATACTGTATTCACTCTAACTAGAGTGTGACAGGACCTTAAGAAATAACCCCCTCCGCCTCTGGGTGAGCTGACTGGATGGCGGAGCATCCTCCCCGCTACTCTTCGTCCTCATTGACAAAAGAAAGACAGATACGAGAATGTCTGAAAGACAGAAAGACAGAAGGAAAGAAAGGTAGGTATAACCCGATTACTTGCACTGCCGCTCCTGAGCCCTGAGCCTGCTCCATACGGCCAGTTGATGTGGGGGGGAACTCACTGACTTCAGTAGTCGCCGGGAAGTCCACTACCGCCTGGTTGCAGTCTTCCATGGAGATCATCTTAGAGATCTGCGCGTGTCTGCAGCTGCCTGCTTTGTAGCCTGCCGCCTTCCCCACCGGCTTCCAGAGCGCTTTGTATAGGTCTCTTCTACTTCTCGAGTGGCGGAAGCGGTTCTCCCGCATCTCGCACACATTCCATCCACACAGCTAGCATTTGTTGTGATCTCGGCGGCCGAAGCTGGTTAGGAAGACTCCAGTGGGTGTGTGCCCGGACTTTAGTCCGTAGAACCTAGCGGCCAGCGTGTTTACGCTTGTCATTGGGATCGGTCTCTTTGTCCCGGGAAAGCCTTTGAGTCAATTGCTGAAGTGCTTGCTCCACATGTCGGCCTCCCACTTCACGTTGGCCGCTGATCTTCCCTCGGAGATTTGTCTATCTCTATTTGACGCCATGGTGTATGGTCGCTCAATCACTGTAGTGCTGTTTGGGTCTAAGGCTAAATTAGGCTGGCAGTCCGTCCCATTGTGTCCAGGGAGAAACCTTAATTAATTTCAGTGTGCGCACGGTGCCACGGCACCCACTCATGCTGCGGCTGAGCTCGATCCATCTGCCAACATCATCCAGACCCCTGCTCCGGCTTCAGCTTCCTTCTCCCTTGCCCAGCGCTGGGCAGCACGTTTGGCAGAGGTGGTGACATCCGGTATAAGAGTCCTGACCAGTGATGCTTGGCCTGCGGCCAGTCAATTCGCACATTCCGGTGTCCTTCCAGGCTCATGCGCATCTTTGACTACTCTGCATACCGGTGCACCGGAAGATGGATTTTGATTTGGTCCCTTTAGAGTGTCACTGCATGCGTCTGCTAGTCTCACTGCGAATCGCTGTTGTCTACAGTCTAGGATTGCAGGCGCTGATGGGCCCCCTGAATCTCTCATTTGGGCCCCTCGTGGGGTTGGGGGCAGTGCGCCCAAAATGGACCTGGCTTGTTGCTTGTGGAGAAATTGGAGGTCGTCTCATTGGCCTGCTTCCGTGGGATCCCACCAGAGCTCGCTCCAGTAAAGTTCAACCACTCAGACACATGCCACATGGACGGCTCATATCATTTCTGGATCAACCCCGGATGTCTTTGTAATGGTTCAAAGTGTGGCTTCTGCTGCCCTGGCTTTCTTAATGCATCGGTTGTGCAGCACCTTGAAAGTCAGGAGTGCATACATCGAGATGCCCAGCCAGCGTGTCGCCGATTGGTTGAATCTTACAAGACCATCTCCAATACATATGTAGGCAGTCAGTTTCAGTCGGAGGTGTATCTTGTGGTCTCATCAGCAAGTGATCAGTACCATTTCCATTTTTGTGATTTCGAATTGTTGCCCTGGTCTATCTGCCCACTCGATGCTCTTCACTGTGCGACTCTCAAGTATTGTGTCGACCTCATTAACATCGCTTCTAGTCACCACCCAGCCGAGGTAGTCCACAAAGCATTGCCCTTCGAATGCAGGTATATACTCTTCGACCCATTTGATCAGTGCTGAGGTCTACATTGCAAAGAGAAACGGTGGCTCAGGTGCGCGCTACGTACACCTGCTTCCACTGGGTGTCTCTCCATACCATTGCCGTTCTTCACCGTTTCCACCGTATACTCTGAGAACAAGCTCTGCGTCCATCGTATCAGGTCTCCGTCCATTTTCCTTACCATAAATCAGTTGAGTAGTCTTCCTTTTGCCATGGACAGGAAGGCTGCCTTAATGCTGATGAGAAGCATGCCTGTTATGTTGCCGTTTGTCAATGCTGTGTGAGCTCTGTTGACGATGATGTCAGCTGCATCGATGGCTGACCGACCTTTCCTGCCCCCGAAATATCTGTCCCGCAGTAGTCCTCTTCTCTCGGCTTCATATGACAGCAGCTCCCCAATGACATTCTCGACCACTTATCACATGCAGCTCGATGGCTCACCGACCATTCCTGCCGCCGAAATATCTGTCACCCAGTAGTCCTCCTCTCTCGGCTTCTTATGACAGCAGCTCCACAACTACATTCTCGACCGCTGAATATATTCAGCTCGACAGCGATGTGGAGGGACAGGACTTTCATGGCCTGTAGGCATCACTGCCAGGCTTGCAAATCACCATGCCGTTAGCCTGCTTCCATAACGGTGGGTGTCTCAACGTCCAAATTGCCGCATTCATCAGCCTTACAATCCTCACTTCGTCCCACCTCGAAAGCTGCCATATGGTGGCGAAAGTTAGCGTGTCCAGCCCCACTGATATTTTGACCGATTTAGAAAAGAAGGCACGCTCAACGGCATCCTCTGTGAGTAATATGTGTGCGCATCCCGCTCGGGGTAGTTCTTAATAGTGGTCATCGTTGATCGAGGGAAACGATTCGCCCCTCAGCATTTCCTCCTTCTCCAATGATGTTTTTGCTTGCTTGGCTACTCAATCTGATAACGCCTCCATGGTCAAGCCTGCCTGCGGGTTCGCATATTGTGATGCTCTCCGTACCTCGTCTCCCCACACGTTGTGTAAGTACTTGGTACAAATAGTGCTCTTGGACTGTCGATTTAAATTCCAGAGCTCTGGCTACGCCCAGGCAGCCTCTTCCAAGTTCTGTCTTGCCCTTTTCTCTCCTCAGGCGGCCTGCGTTCTTTCTGTTATGTCGGCGTTCCGCCACCTGTTTGATTTGGCGCTGATCCTGATATTCTCAGCCATGGTGTTGAGATTGTTGGTCATTGCTTCCTGACACCATGTGGCCTCTGGCTTCACCTGGTCTGCTGTGCACTCTGCATCCAGGTGAGCTCTCTCCTTTCGCTAGCTCTGTGCGTAGCAATTCCGCTGCCTCCATGTCGTTCCTCGTCATCGCTAGTGTTAGCAACGGGTCCGGGTGACCCGCCAGCGGTCCGGGTTCGGACCGGAAACACAGTTCAGTTAGGTTCTGGACCCGTACAAAAACCCGAACGACAGGTTAATTGTGGGCCAAACCCGTACCCGTACATGTCAACCCGCGGGTTTTGCTGGGTTTGGCTAGACCCGTCGGTTTCAATCTCCGGTTCTAGTTTTCGGGTTTTTCTATTTATGGTCGCATTCAGATATCACACTGTCTTGTGCAAAATGTTAACTTTGGTACATCATTGTCTTTGTTCGTTTTATTGGCTGCCTTTATAATAACATCAAGCAGTCACCTGCTCGCTGCTACATCATGAAGTTGAGTGTGAACGATTTTTCGTCTAGCGTCACTAGTAAGATTTGAGGTACAGAACTGCCATCTTGACAGTTAAGGCAGTCATTAACCCGCAATTGGATCTGTGTGCACCTGCAACTGCATAGACAAAATTTGGTGAGCTGCTGGAGACACACGATAGTGAAAGCAGAAAATCGCAATGCCACATGGAACTTCACAAACAGAAAGAAGCCAGCTCCGATTGGCATCCGCAGAACCACGGTCATACATATGCATATCGGCTCTGACGCGCAACGAGGTACTCAATTCATCACCGATAAACAAATCGAAGCCTGTTAAACCCATACGCTTATACCCCTGCATGTATCTTCCCTAGCTAATTAGCATACAGGAATTGGATTTGGATGAACATATTGTAATGGCTCATTTGTCATTGGAACACTACCTGCACAATTTGTCACTATTGACGACTCATCTCCACGAAAAGTAATCGGTATACCCATTTTGCCAAGTGTCAACATTTTTTCGATTTCAGTGTCCAAATTGTGAGACATGATAACTCGTCTGTACATGCGCAAGTGTCATATGGGCCATACAAAAGTTCTACAATCCAACCTGACTTGATGGACGATTGATCAACCTGATATCGTCCTGCCTCTTACAGATAAGTGAGAACGCGGAATCGAATTGGAGACCAAATTCAATAACAAAATTTGAGTCAGGGATGCCGTACCAGTCAGAGAAGAAGCGGTCAATGAGCAATGCGAATCTGTGTGAATGCCCACCATGATGTCGCATTCATCCATACATCCAACTACGTCACTCTGCGTTCAGACCTGGTGCACATAGTGAACATTTTGACAATTGCTTATGGTAGGTCATGACAATCGAGAAGAAGGAACTGCATAAGGCAAAGTGAGGAAGTTGGACTATAATAATAGAAAATGAATGAATGGATCTACATGCGGTGAATTGCCAGCTGAAAGCGTTGGGATGTGACAGCGCTACGTTATCCATCGCTCAGAGATCAAGCGCATCAGTGGATCAGACATTGAGACACGGCAAAGCTTTTGGATACAACTGAGTATTCGTACAAATTATAAATTGGCTGTCAATAATGACTATATGATTATTTGTATAAAATTACTGACAATACAGCAACTTGAAGGATATATTTATGGTGAGAGTCACTGGAGTGTCGACTATCTTTGGATTTGTAAGCAACTTAATTGCGACGCCATTCGCTCGCTGTTATCCATAATAAATGCATTGCCAGCCTGATAGGCGAAACAGACAGCGACACAGTAACAGCCTCATTCTGAAAATGAGCATCGATGGAGCGTCAGCGATTTTCCATCTTGGAAGTGGGTTCATTTGGAAGCCATTGGCTCGCTGATGTCCATTACTAACATATTGGCCGCCTTTATAAACAAAAGGGAAAGCGAGACGGTCAGAGCCCCATGCTAAAAATGAGCGTCAACAGAGGGTCAACAATATTTGATCTTGTAAGTAAGTTGTTTGGGCCATGATTTGCTCGCTGTAATCCATAATCAACGTATCGCCAGCCTGTATAGGCAAAAGAGAATGTGAAGTGGTAACAGCCCCATGCTGAGAATGAGAGTCCACAGAGCGTCAACGATTTATGGTTTTGTAACTACGTTGTTTGGGACGCGATTTGCTCGCTGTTATCCATAATCAACATATCAGCAGCGTTTATTGGCAAAAGAGAAGTGACACGGTACCCTAAAAATGAGCGTCAATGGAGCGTCAAACATTTTTGGTCTTGTAAGTATGTTGGGTGGGAAACGCTTTGCTCGCTGTTATCCGTAAGCAACGTATTGGCAGCCTTTCAGGGCAAAAGCGCCAGTGACATGGTAACAGCCACATTCTGAAAATGAGCGTGAATAGAGCATCAACGATTTCGGGTGTTGCATCTTGTATGATCCAAGGGCTATACTATGGCTTGTACCCATAATCGAAGTGTTGGCCGACTTTATAGGCAATATGGTTAATGTGGTATCCACTTCATCAAAAATGAGCGTCAACAGAGCGTCAACAGAGCGTCAACAGAGCGTCAACAGAGCATCAACAGAGCATTAACAGAGCATCAACTATTTGGGGTGTTGAATTGTGTATAATCCAAGGGCTGTGCTACGGCATTTATGCATTATTGAAGTTTTGGCCGCCTTAATACGCAATACCGTTAATGTCGATGTCGCTTCTTCTGAAAATGAGCGTCAACAGAGCGTCAACAGATCGTCAACAATCCTGGGTTTTGCATCTTGAATAATCCCAGGGATATGCGAAGTTATTTACCCATAATCAACGTATCAGCAGCCTTTATGCTCAAAAGACAAAGCGACATGGTCACAGCCCCATTGTGAAGATGAGCGTCAACAGAGCGTCAACGATTTCAGGTGTTGCATCTTGTATAATCCAATGGCTATGCTACGGCTTTTACCCATAATCAAAGTGTTCGCAGCCTTCATAGGCACTAACGTTAATGTCGATGTCGCATCACCCGAAAATGAGCGTCAACAGAGCTTCAACAGGGCGTCGACAGAACGTCAACAGAGCGTCAACATAGCATCACCAGCGCGTCAACAGAGAGTGAACGATCTTGGGTGTTGCATCTTGTATGATCCAAGGACTATGCTACGGCATTAACCCATAATCAACGTATCGGCAGACTGTATGCTCAGAAGAGACAGCAAAATGGTCCCAGCCTCATTGTGAAAATGAGCGTCAACAGAGCGTCAACGATTTCGGGTGTTCCATCTTGTTCAATCCAAGGGCTATGCTGCGGCTCATACCCATAATGGAAGTTTTGGCCTCCTTTATAGGCAATACTGTTTATGTTGATGTCGCTTGACCTGAAAATGACTGTCAACAGAGCGTCAACACAGTGTCAACAGAGCGTCAACAGAGCATCAACAGAGCGTCAACAGAGCATCAACAATCTTGGGTTTTGCATCATGTATATTCCAAGGGATATGCTATGGCATATACCCATAATTGACGTATCGGCAGCCTTTATGTGCAAAAAAAACAGGAACAAGGTCACAGCCCCGGTCTGGAAATTAGCGTCAACAGAGCGTCAACGAATTTGGGTGTTGCAACTTGTATAATCCAAGGGGTGTGCTATGTAATTTGGCCACACTCGAAGTAGTGGCCGCCTTTCTAGGCAAAATCGTTCATCTGGATGTCACTTTACTTGACACTGAGCGTCGTCAGACCGTCAACAGAGCATCAACAGAGCGTCCACAGAGCATCAACAGAGCATCAACAGAGCGTCAACAATTTTTGATGTTGCATCCAGTTCAATCCAAGGGCTGTGCTACGGCATTTACCCATAATTGACGTTTTGGCATCCTTTATCCTCAAAAGAGACAGTGACATGGTCACAGCCCCTTTATGAAGATGAGCGACAACAGAGCGTCAACGAATTTGGGTGTTGCATCTTGAATAATATAAAGGCTGTGCTACGGAATTTGCCCATAATCAAATTATTGGCCGCCTTTATAGGCAAAATCATTAATATCGATGTCACTTCACCTGACAATGAGCGTCAACAGAGCGTCAACACAGCATCAACAGAGCGTCCACAGAGCGTCAACAGAGCGTCAACAGAGTGTCAAAAATCTTGGATGTTGCATCTAGTTCAATCCAAGGGCTACGCTACAGCATTTACCCATAATCAACGTTTTGGCAGCCTTTATGCTCAAAAGAGACAGCAGCATGGTCACAGCCCCATTATGAAGATGAGCGTCAACAGAGCGTCAACGAATTTGCGTGTTGCATGTTGTATAATCCAAGGGCTGTGCTGCGGAATGTATGTATAATTGAAGTATTGGCAGCCATTATAGGCAATATCGTTAATCTCGATGTCAATTCACCTGAAAATCAGTGTCAACAGAGCTTCAACAGAGCATCCACAGAGCATCAACAGAGCGCCAACAGAGCGTCAACAATCTTGGGTGTTGCATCTATTTTAATTCAAGGGCTATGCTATGGCATTTACCCATAATCAAAGTTTGGCTGTCTGTATTTGCAATAGGGTTAGTGTCAATTTTGCTACCGTTTTAAACTGATCGTCAACAGAGCGTCAATGCTTTTTGGTAATGTAAGTATGGTAATTGGAAAGGGATATGCTTGCTGTTATGCGTAACCAACATATTGGCAGCCTGTATCAGCAAAGAACAAGCGTCACATTCAGTTCCCCATTTTGAAAATGAGCGTCAATGGACCCTCAAAGATTGTTGGTCTTAAAAATAAGGTAATTAGTAAGTGATTTACTCACTGTTATCCGTGACAAACATATAGGCAGCCATTGTAGCCAATAGATGAAGTGACACGGTCACAGCCCCATTCTGAAAATGACTGTCAACCTACCATCAACTGACGGTCATCAATTTCTGGTGATGCATATCGGGTAATGAAGGCGTCCCATGGATATTTGAGCTTATAATTCTATCATTGACCTCTTCCAAGGTCAAAAATACAAAATATTAAAGGAAAAACATGAATTCAAATATTGTCGATATCGCAACCTGCAAAACATGCAAAATGTGATTCGTGGATGTCAAATAATCGATTTTCATTCAGATCTATTATCAAACAGCAAAGGCAAGCACATTATATGTATTTACAGATGGACCCGCTGGACAACCCGCTGAGTACCCGCCAAATCGAGACTGGTAGGGAGTTTTCTAATGAACCGTACCCGAATCGACTGTTCGGATTTATGGACAACCCGGACCGCCAATTCGGCGCCGGTTCGGTTCCGACCCTGACCTGGACCCGAAGTGACGGTCCAGAACCGTTGCTAACACTAGTCACCGCAGCTATATTCCCCCTTACTTCCCTTTGATGGTCCGCCTCCTACTGTCTATCTACCTCCACCTCCGATTCTATCACCTCATGTTGGGATCCAGTGGCCTGGTCATCGACCAGTGTGGACAATATAGTTACTGGTCGATTCCCCAGTGTCAGGTCGATTACCGACTCGTCTTCATGGCCATCTCTTGTCCAGAAGTAGGGGGACCTGCCCTCATTGCCAATTTCTAGTCCATCTTCGTCAATCACGTCTTCCCAGAACGCAGCATTATGCTGCACTTGGCATCTTGGGTCCCATGGTATGCTGTGGCCGTTAATGTCTCCTGCGAGGACAGTGCCACCCTGCCGAAGGACACTATGGCAGTTCAACTTTCGTGCCGGTCTCTCTGCCGAGTGCGCAGTTGTTTGGTCGTAACCGTTGACGATCCATGTTATCTTCTCCCCACTTCTCCTGATGTTAGTATCAATGACATTGTCGTAACCTCCTCCGCTCAGATCGGTCAGCTCATCCACTACAGGGCCGCTCCCATTCTGTATCGCAGTCGAAATTCGTTTTCTTTTTCTTAGTTCGTATGCTCATTGGCTGATCCCGATACATCCTCTTGCTGACAGCGGCTCTTCAATGCACACTACATCCGCCCGGCGTTCAACTCCCGTCTCCAGCGCCGTAATGGTCCACCGGTGTGATATTGCATAATTGTGCTGAATCACTCGAATCATTGGAGGCGGCGGCTCCCAATTCAGTGTTCCCTGCGGTCTCAGTCCTAGTCACATCTCTTTCCTCCTGCGCTACATCTCGCTGTCCGGTATACTCCTCCTCGGCCATCGGCTGACCTTCTTGATTTCGTGTATCCCTCGTCTTCCAGGCGCTAACTCCTACTCTGTTCGCGCCAGTTGCTCTCCCCGTCTCTGGTCTCTCCGGACGTTGTCTCCTGCCCTGCCGTGTTTTTCTGATGGCGTCGGGTTCCATTGCGCACATTCCACTGAATGCAAGGTGATTCCCTTTGCAGTTCGGGCATTTTCCTGCGGGTGGCTGCACAATACTCCTTGCTTCGAAGTGCGTCTGAGTACGTTGAACCAATGATTCCACCAGTCCGGACGATCCCAGTCTGAGCTAGGGCTCAGTCCAGTCCAGTCCAACAGGATGGCCGGACTGGACCGGACCGCCGACTGCCAGTCTTGGACTGGACGGGCTCAGTCTGGACCGGTCCATGCCGGTGATGTGGCGGGAAAATCTATTTCTCACCACCACCGCCACTCTGTTTGGCAGGGGGAAGCCGACGTGGGGCGTATGGAGATACAGGGATAACGGAGATGGACTGAGCGATGGGGAGTATATATTTGGGAGACACCGGGGCAGATAGACATCATCTCATTATACAACGAAATACACACTCTATCTTTCCCAGTTGTTGGTCCCACGCACTCTTGTCTAGCGTTCATAGATCCACAAAATTTATGTGGTTCGTCACGCACTCTTGCCGAGCCTTCATAGATCCACGCAATTTGTGTGGTTCCTTACACCTGGGTAGCCTATCACATCCTCTCACCCTCTTCTTACAATCCTCAAGCCAGCACCGCTCTGTCTCACGAATTCCCTTTGGATGCTGTGAGAGGTGCGGCGGAGTGTTAATGATGGGCTCTCTGCCTTCTAGCTCCGCTGTTTCACCACAGCGAGTACTTATCAATATCAAACTAGTTACATTGTACGTATAAATTTCCAACAAGTTACATCACTTCCACACCCATATCTCCATCTCCACGCTAGTCAGCATACAGTTGCTCGCCTGCCTCAATAACCTCCAACTGCGTTCCAGTAATAACAACCTGTGGGAGTCCAATTTGAAGCCAATCCCATGACTTTATACATTCCACTGCGTGCAGCGAATCAATTTGCAGCCTATTTCACCTGTCTGAGAGCATTATTTTGCACTGGGAAAAGAGTCGTTCAACCCCAGCCATCTGTGAATTCTTCAGGTTGAACCATGGTCATATATACTGTGAGACTCTGTCAGTCCCGTGATTTCAGAGTGGCGGGTGGCGGCTGGCAGGTGGTGAGTAAGTAATCGTGTATGAGTCTACACAGATGAGTCCTCTTGTATGACTCTATTTGGTGACTTAGTGTATCACTGACTCCCAGTGACATCGGGCTAATTCCACCCGAGTGGACTGGTCCAGTCCTAGTCCGTACCAGTCCAGCGGAAATGTGGACTGGTCCGATCCCGGTCCAAAAATCTCTTGGACTGGACTGGACTAAACCCGGACCGGTCCAGTCGGGACCGGTCCACCCCCGGACTGGTGGAATCATTGCGTTGAACCTGGGCTCATCTGACCGGTGCTGTCCAGCACAGCTACCGCACTTCGGTTGGTTGTTTCACTTGCTGTCGATGTGGGCGCAGCCGGAGCAAGGTTCGCGGAGGCTGTCGGGGCCCGCGTTCGTGTACTGTTCGACTTTGTTCTGTAATCTAGCTGTAGTCCCTCCATTACTCACTAATCACTGTGCAACCTTCTGCCCCATCACCACGAAGACCACAGATGACGCTTGAATTTCTCCTCTTTACTCCCTCCCCTTGATGGTGCGGGAGTTTCATCGCCATCTCCCTTAAGCAGGGATTGTCACTCCTTCGTATTCTGCCTGGATCTCCTCTCCCATCTTCGGCAGTCCTTGGGCGCCCATGCCAATGTACCCCACTAGGCTGACGGTGTTGTTTTTCACTCTCTCCCACAACTCGTTTCTCTCCACATTGATGATTCCTGTGTCGACCGATCTGGGCGTCTTGATAATGATATCTCTGTACAAGAGAGCCCTCTCTGCAGTCGCGTTTTGGTGCGTGATTGCAGTTATTGTGCCCCGAGCATTCCTTCTCGCGGTCATAATCGGGACATGTGCTAGCGCCTGCTGCTCGAACAGTTGTTTGTTGACTGCCGACGCGATTTCCGCATCCATCTCAATATGTCAGGGGATGCATTCGCCCCTTCTGAGGACCAGGCGGCTAACTGCCATACTCAAGCGGGCAGTTTGGGCCGGGCCTGGGTTCGGGCTCTTACTCTTTGCTCGTAGTGGGATGGTCTCCCATCAGCTGGCGGGCGTATGTGCTGACTTTGGTTTGGGTTGGTGCTGCAGTTTAGGCTGCAGTTTGAGGCGCAGGTTGGGCTCTGGCTGCTGCTCCAGCTGTCGACGCATCTCTGGCCCTCCTTCCTGCATTATATCTGCATGTTGCGAGGCCTCTAGCCCTTCACCATCCATCTTTGCAGTCTTGTCTCTTTCTGTCTCTCTCGCATCATGGCCTGGTGCTACTCTTTTCATGACCCTTGCGACCATGGTTGTGATACCCGCCCCCAGTAGCTTGACGTCCTCAGAGCAGGCGTCCCACTGCTGCTCTCTCTCTTGCATCCACGTCATCATTCCTAACCACTGTGCCTCTTCGCGGGTTGCGTGTGCATGTAACACATTGGATTGGTGTCGAACGGTTCGGTGCAGCTGCGTTAGCTCCTGTGCCTGCTGTTGCATGGTCCGCTCCATGCGGCTCCTCCAGTCACTTGGGGCCCTCGAAGCCTCTGGGTCCCCGCTCCTGAGCCTCATTCCATTCTCATAGTGCACCAGCTGCTCAGTTGCGTTTGCGGTCGCGGTGGGGTCGCATGTCATCGAAGAGATGCCCGCCCCGCCAGTGGCCGCTTCTATTCCTCCAGCTCCCTCCATGTTCGTATCTCCTGCCTGAATTGGTGTCCCGGTCGCCTCAAACATTCCAGTGGGGCTTTCTCCTCCCGGGGTCGCCATTGTTTGTGATTGGGTGGTCGCATTGCTGACACGTGCCTGCGTTGCTGTCCAAGTGCCCAACCTCCTCCAGCGGTCCAGAGGTGTTGAGGAAGTCTTCCCGGGGCCATCTCGCCGCAAATACTCACCTGCCGGTCTCCGTTTGTCGAAAACTTCCGTGGCTGTTGATTGATTTGGAATGTTTAGCTTTTGAGTTCTTCACACAGCCTTTACGCCAATCCACACAATCGCGTGGTTTCTGGTGCACAACGTGCCCGCCGTTCTCCGGCGGTCCTGAGATGCAGCGAGCCTCGCAGCGGGGTCGATTCGACGTTAAAAATCCTTTGCCGCTGTCCGCGTTTTGATCACTGTCGTTGTTGTTGACTTATTCCGTTGTTTCGGTTTTGCCAAGACTCTTTTGAGAAGTTAGAGGTTGGAAATACTGGGATGTCATAGGCTGGCGCCCCAAGCTTTTGGTGCTGAAGAACCAGTGATGGTAAATCTGATCAAGCACTTCCATTAGAGTGAACCATGATTTCTTATGATCAACGACCTTGGAGAGATATGCATCGTCAACCATGGTATTGTTAACCTTGATCTGAAGCTCAGTATCGGAGCACAAATCAATGTGGTAACTACGGATAACAGTGTGATGTGGCCCATCTGCCACCCATCCTTGGATCGTACTTATCCCCAGTTTGAACTGTGTATACTTTGGGGCGTAGTTAATATCCGAAATCGGATAGAGGAGCATCTATCAGAATCCAAGACTTACAGCATCTCGGGTTTGCAAATCTATTTTGAGAGATTGACCCCCCTGCTATTGACACAAAGATGGCGTACCTACAGAAGCACCTACTAATGCCCGCGCACGATCCTGAGCATCAATGGCTAGTTTCCAAGCCTCTTCAACAATGGAGTACTTATCATCAGATACTATTGGCGAAGGGGTATTCCTGAGTACGATTGCTTCCATGAACCTTTTCACTTGCTCAAAAGTAGACTTTTGGTGTTTGGGAACCTCCTGATCGGAGGGTGGCCTTGGGTGGTGGAACATTCTGGTCTTCACTAACCTTGCGTAGCGGCAGCACCTGTGTGGATGGTGCACGGTCAGACTCAGATAATTTGTTGTGAAGGGTTTAGTTTTGGAATTTGAGCAGTGGTGTTACCATTGCCACAGCTGGGTTTCGGGAATTTTGAAGCGTAGGGCGGGCAATGACAGTATCGGCATGGCTCAATTTCTTTCTGAGTGGAACCCTCGCAGTTTGAAATAACTTGTCCCAAGGACCCTGGCCTAGTAGCAGGACCTTCGGTTGGTGATCTAATTCATCTTCTTCAGGGCTAGATGATAGGGTGGACTCTCCGGGGTATTAACTTTCACGATCCCCGATATCCTGATCAGTATAGTTATCCTGCTTCAATAATGAAATCAGGGACCCTAGTGTTCCGCTGCACAATGTACGATGGCAAATAATTGCCAGGCAAATACTCGATGGACAACGAAGATTCGCTGCTTTCTTCAATGCGAGTGCTCTCTTATGGTGTACTTGTTGATTCGTCTGCCAATAGTGATTCCTCACCTGGCTGCGCGTAGGTTCCATTGGCGGTAATAATGATAGAAAGTTGTGGAATGTGGAAGAGAATGTATAAGCAGTAAATATACGATTATGTGCACTAGAATAACAGGAAAGATGATGCAAGAAGTTACACATAGTCCAGGAGGATGAAATTCGAGGAGCGCCTTGAAGACTTTAGGAGAGATGACTTCAATCGTTAATGTTCAAATTGGGGACAGCAGTCCAGTGATGCATTATAGGAAGTTGGCAGGTGCACTGGAATGGATTGAAAAGCAGTGTAACAGGCGTACGGAGGGAATACTCATACACAATGGATGATTGACGGGTTATTGCATCGATTCAAGCACTTGGCGATTCCATGATTGCTACCAAATGGGTTATGGACAGTCACTCACATTCTGATTTTGCGCCTGATATCTAGTACGTTGCACACCGTTAAGTCACATATTCATTGTAAGTCTCACCAATACCATGTTCACTTCAATGAATGTTGGGGTTGAAAGCTATATGTGACTAGTGTTAGCCACGGTTGCGGACCGTCACTTCGGGTCCGGGTCCGGGTCCAAACCGAACCGTTGCCAAATTGGCGGTCCGGGTCGTCAATAAACCCGAACTACCCACTCGGGTACGGTTGCATGGTAAACGCCCAACCCGTCTGAATTGGGCGGGTTGTCAGCGGGTCGCACAGTGGGTCCATCTATAGATTCATATAAGGCTCTTGTATTTGCAGTGTGTTAATAGGATCTTATCAAAAT
>Ga0307515_10009774_pt1 | contig 18484 bp, 17 predicted proteins | sample 17_EM_MG_FD_194513 | JGI IMG/M metagenome (GOLD analysis project Ga0307515, IMG submission 194513) | Populus trichocarpa ectomycorrhiza microbial communities from riparian zone in the Pacific Northwest, United States - 17_EM | ecosystem: Host-associated > Plants > Roots > Unclassified | place...
GTGGTGGTGCGCGACGCCCACGGCGGCGTGGCGTGGCGGCTGTGGTCGATCCGGGCCGAGTAGCCATCGTGTGATCGTCCGCGCGACGTGATCGCGCCCGCACAACATCCTGCGTGCGAAGACCTCGCACGCGGATTGATTGCTGCGAGGGCGCGCAGCGTGCGACTCTCGCCACCGGGTTTGCGTCGCCTGGTCGTCGCCATACTGCTCGTGGCTCGGGGGGCCACGGCTGATCCGGATCCCGCGGCCGATGAGGTCATCGCGGTCACCGGAGAGGCGCCGCCGGTGGCGCAGGGCGCGGCCACGCTCGAGCGCGCCGACCTCGAGCGCCTGCCCGGCGGCGGCAACGACGCGATCCGCTCGCTCGACGCGATGCCCGGCGTGGTCAGCTTCCCGTTCCCGCTCGCCGAGTCCGGCGTGGCGATCCGCGGCTCGTCGCCGCAGGACTCGCGGATCCTGATCGACGGCTTCGAGGTCCCGCGGCTGTATCACGACATCGGGTTCCGCTCGATCGTGCCGGCCGAGGCGATCGACCAGATCGACTACATCCCCGGCGGGTTCGACGTCGCGTTCGGCCGCGCCACGTCGGGCATCGTCAACGTCACGACCCGCGCCGGCGGCGAGCGCACCGGCCGGCAGGCCGAGGTGTCGTCGTCCGACGGCGCCGTGCTCGCGCAGGGCACGTTCACCGGCGGCCGCTACCTGCTCGCGTTCCGGCGCTCGGTGATCGATCAGCTGCTGCCGGCGATCCTGCCCGACGACCTCGACCTGTCGCTGACCACGGTGCCGCGCTACTACGACGAGCAGCTCCGCATCGACTACGCGCCATCGCCGCGCTGGTCGCTGCGGCTGTCGAGCGTGGGCTCCGACGACGCGATCGGGCTGTATACCAGCCACGCCGCCGCCGCCGACAAGTGGCTGTACGACCGCACGCGGTTCGTCCGGATCACCACCAGCGCGGCGTACCACGACGGCGCGTGGACCGCGAACCTCGCGCTGTCCGGCATCGCGCAGCAGCACGAGTTCGAGCGCGGCACCGCGCAGCACCTGACGGTGACCGCGCCCGGCGTCACGGCGCGCGGCGAGCTCTCGCGCTGGTTCGGCGCCGCGGCCGGGCTCGGCGATCTGACGTGGCGGCTCGGCGGCGAGGTCGCCGTGTCGCGCAGCGCGATCGACCTCGCGCTGCCCGCCGAGCACCGCGAGGGCGAGCCGATCGCGCCCGACGACCCGATGGACACCTCGCAGCGCTTCACCGGCGAGATCTGGACTCCCGATCTCGCCGGGTGGACCGCGGTCGAGGCCTCGCTCGATCCGCGGATCCGGCTGACCGCCGGCCTCCGGCTCGACGCGTTCACCCGGATCGGCGCGGTCGCGCTGCAGCCACGCGCCGAGCTGTCGGTCAAGCTCACGCCCGGCGTCACCGCGCGGCTGTCGGCCGGCGCCTACCGCCGCCCGCCCGAGTACCAGACCGAGCTGCTCGCCGCCGGGCTCGCCCCCGAGGAGGCCACCCAGCTGGTCGGCGGCCTCGCGTTCCAGCCGCGCGACGGGCTGCGGCTCCAGACCTCGATCTACGCAACCGATCGCAGCCACCTGATCACCCGGATCGCCGATCAGCTGACCAGCACCGGCCGCGGCACGACCTACGGCGCCGAGCTGCTCGCCACGCTGCACGACGGGCCGTGGTTCGGCTGGCTCAGCTACTCGTACTCGCACTCGACGCGCGTCGACACACCGGGCGGCCCGTCGCGGCTGTTCGACTACGACCAGCCGCACTCGCTCAACATCGCCATCAGTCACAGCTTCGGCCGCTGGCAGCTCGGCGGCCGGTTCCGCCTGTACTCCGGACTGCCGCAGACGCCTGTCATGGGCGCGGTGTTCGATAGCGATACAAACGTCTACACACCGATCTACGGCCCGGTGAACTCCGAGCGGGCACCGATCCATCACGAGCTCGACCTGCGGCTCGATCGCCAGTGGCGCTGGGGCCCGGTCAAGATGACCTATTTCCTCGATATCCAGAACGTGTATTTCAACCAGAGCACGCTGGCGTATTTTTACAGCTACGACTACCAGCAGCGCGCGGCGTTTCGCGCACTGCCGATCTTGCCGACCGCCGGTCTGCGCGGCGAGCTCTGATCCTCGATCTGATCCCCGATCGCCACGCGCGACCGCCAGAAAGTTGCCGGCGCGGTGCCCGCGTGGACAATCTGCGCCATGCAACGGCTGGTGATCGTCTGGGTGGTCGTGCTCGGGGCCTGCACGCAGACCGTCGCGGACGACGCGCTCCGGACCTGCCAGCCGCTGTGCCGCTGCGGTGATGACCCGCTGCCGTCGACGCAGCGGACCTGCGTCGCCGGCTGCACCGCGCAGTTCGAGCGCTCGCCGCTCCCCGAGTTCTGCATCCAGTGCATCGCCGAGCACGCCGATCGCTGCGCGACCTTGCTCGACGACTGCGTGCCGCGCTGCAACGAGGATGTGCCGCTGGCGTCCTACCTCGACGCCGCAGCACCGCCCTCCGCAACCGATCGCTGACCGATCGACAGAGGACCGACCATGAACCGCAGGATCCCGGGCTTCGCCGTTCCCTCGATATCGTTGACGCTGTGGCTGACCATCGGCCTGGCCGCGGCACAACCTCCGCCGTCCGGCCCGCCGCCGGCGCCGGTCACCGACCCCGCACCGGCGCCGCCCGCGGTCGCGGCCGTGCGCGCGCCCGACGAGCCGATGGCCGAGCCGGGGCGGCCGACCGAGCTGGCGTTCGCGATCGGCGTGGGCTACGCGCTGCCGACCTCGCTGCAGACCCCCAACGTCACCAGCGTGCGGCTCCGGCTGCCGAGCGGGCTCACGTTCGAGCCCCAGCTGGTGCTGGCGTCGAGCTCGAACGACGTCGACAACGGCGTCGGCCCCACCACCACGACCAAGCAGACCGAGCTCACCGCCGCGTCGCTGGTGCGCTATCCGGTCCGCGCCCACCGCAAGGTCGATCTCGAGGCGATCGGCACCGCGGCGCTGTCGAGCCAGACCCTCAACCCCGAGGGCGACGACAACAACCGCACGACCACGCTCGTGCAGCTCGGCTACGGCGTCGGCCTGGCGTTCTGGTTCACGCGGCACTGGAACCTCAGCCTCACCGCGACCAACCCGCTGATCGCGTACACCCGCACCCGCCAGGAGATGGGCACCGGCATGTCCTCGACCAACAAGACCACCACCGTCGGCCTGGTATTCGACCCCACGATCGCGCTGATGATCCACCTGTACGAGTGACCCGGGTAGCCCGGCCTGGCAAACCTCGGCCCGGGCTCGATCGATAGGGTAGCCGCGCGGCTGTGGGTTGATCGGCGGCGCGTCCATCGTATTGTCCAGCGATGCGCGCTGTCGTCGCCTGCCTCGCCCTCGCGGCGCTCGCCGCCACCGCGGCCGGTTGCGGCGGGAACTGCGCGGAGATCGCGGCGCGGCGGACGGCGCTGGTCGCTCGCACGCAGATCGCGCCCGGGCCGCACGCCCAGGTCGTGATCCCGCTGGCGCGCGCCAACCAGCTGCTCGCCGCGCTGGTCCGCGACCAGCCGCTGCGCGCGCCGATCGAGCTGCCGGATCTGGGCCCGCTGCCGCTCGCCGCGCTCGCGCTGTCCGCGCAGGTTCGCACCGTCGAGCTCCGCCCGGCGGCGGCCGATCGGCTGCGGTTCGCGATCGAGCTCGAGATCGACGAGGCCGACCGGCCGCTCACCACGCTCGCGGTCGTCGCCGAGGTCAAGCCCGAGCTCGCCCGCACCGCCACCGGCAGCGAGCTCGTCGCCGGGTTCGGCCCCGACAACCTGCTCGCCGTCCGCCCCGAGCTCGGCGGCGACGCCGGCCGCGTCCTGGTCGACGCGGTCAAGCGCTGGCTCCCCGCCGCGGTCACCGATCGCGTCCCGCGCGTCGTGCTCGACCGCGCCGCTGGCAAGCTCGCCGAGCACCTCACCGGCAAGGCCTACGAGCTGCTGCGCGCCAGCCTGCTGAAGCGGCTGGGCGAGCTCACCCGGCTGCGCATCCGGCTCCCCGCCCTGCCGATCGCCCGGACCGCAGTGGCCTCGACTCCCGAAGCCATGACCATCGATCTCACCACGGATCTGCCGGTGCGCCGCGGCCTCGCCCCCGCCGCCCTGCCAGGTTCCGACGACGTCGCCGTGCGGATCTCGCAGAGTACCGCGGCCGAGCTCGCCAACTGGAGCATCGCGCGCGGCCACCTGCCGCAGCACTACGCCCGCGATCTCGAGCCCCGCGCCGACGGCGAGTACCGCCCGTGGCTCGACTATGTCGCCGGCGATCCGCGCCGCCCGGTCAAGGTCCACGTGTTCCAGGAGCGCGGCGGCTGCTCCTACTTCCAGGTCGGCCTGCGCTACGAGCTCGGCATCGCCGGCGACAAGCTCGAGGTCGCGATCCACGACCGCTTGGTCGAGTCGGCCAACGCCTCGGCCGCGCTCGAGCTCGCGCTGTGGCTCAAGCAGCTGATCCTCGGCTCGGTCGACAGCTCGTACCGCGCCGCCGCCCGGACCCAGCTCACGATCGGCGACCGCCGGTTCGCCGCGCGCGTCCTGGGCGCCGCCGTCACCGGTGACGACCTCGCCTTCACCCTGGGCTTCACCGTCGCGCCATGACCGCCACGGCGGCGACCGCGGGAGCGCGCCGCTCCCGGTGCCACCCGATCGGTGAGGCCCGGGCGGGGAGCGCCCCCCGGCCAGGCTGCTAGGCTGGTCCTCGGCGCCACGGCGACGCCGCCCCCACGGGAGACAGACATGATCGATCTCTACTTCTGGCAGACCCCGAACGGCCGCAAGATCAGCATCGCGCTCGAGGAGCTCGAGCTGCCCTACAAGGTGTTTCCGATCAACATCGCGCGCGGCGACCAGTTCAAGCCCGAGTTCCTGGCGATCAGCCCCAACAACCGGATCCCCGCGATCGTCGACCACGCGCCGGCCGACGGCGGCGCGCCGATCTCGGTGTTCGAGTCCGGGGCGATCCTGCTCTACCTCGCGGACAAGACCGGCAAGCTGATCCCGCGCGACGTGCGCGGCCGCACCCAGGTCCTCGAGTGGCTGATGTGGCAGATGGGCGGCATCGGTCCGATGTTCGGACAGGCCAACCACTTCGCGGCGTACGCGCCGGAGAAGATCCCGTACGCGATCGATCGCTACCTCAACGAGACCAAGCGGCTGCTGCGCGTGCTCGACACCCGGCTCACCGGCCGCGACTTCGTGGCGGGCGACTACTCGATCGCCGACATCGCGTCGTTCCCCTGGGTGGTCTCGGCGCGCGAGCGGCTGATCAAGGACCAGTTCGACTTCCCGAACGTGGGGCGCTGGCTCGACGCGATCGCGGCGCGGCCGGCGGTCGCCCGCGGCATGGTCGAGCGCGACGAGGTCAAGACTCAGGCGATGGACGAGGAAGCCCGCAAGCACCTGTTCGGCCAGCGCTAACCGCTGGTCAGCGCGCGTGCGGCGATGTGCGCAGCCGCGGCCGCGTCATCTGCGGTAATCGGCCGTCATGGTGAGCCGCGGCGCGGCCGCCTAGCCTGGGCCATCGTGTACCTCACCGGCGCCAGCGGCCGCTTCGACCTCGCCGTCATCGGCGGCGGCCCCGCCGGCGCCGCCGTGGCGATCCGCGCGACGCAGCTCGGGCTGGCGGTCGCCGTGATCGATGCGCCGCGCGCGAGCGAGCTCTGCGTCGGCGAGGCCGTGCCGGCCGATCTGGAGCGGCCGCTCCGCCGGCTGGGCGCCTGGGACGCGTTCCTGGCCGATGGACACCTGCCGGCCGCCGGGCCGTGCTCGGCGTGGGGCGAGGCGGCGGTGGCGTGGAGCGACCGCTTCGCGTTCACCCACGGCGGCGGCTGGCACCTCGATCGCGCGCGGTTCGACGCCACGCTGCGCTGCGCGGCGCGCACCGCCGGCGCGACCGTGCTCGACGGCGGCCGCGTGCTCGACATCGAGCGCAGCGGCGGCGAGTGGCGGCTCGACCTGGCCGGCGATGCCCGGCCGCTGCGTGCGCGGTTCCTGGTCGACGCCACCGGCCGCGCCGCCGTCATCGCGCGGCGGCTCGGGGCGCGGCGGCTCGAGGCCGATCGCACGATCGCAATCCACGCGGCGCTCGGGCTCGACGGCGCGCGGACGGCGATCCGGCAACCGCTGCTCGAGACCGTGGAGCACGGCTGGTGGTACGCCGCGCGAGTCCCCGGCGGTCGGATGATCGTGAGCCTGTTCAGCGACGCCGACGTGGCGCGCAGCACCGGCGGCCTCGCGCCCGCCGGCTGGCACCGCCTGTTCGCCAGCACCCGGCACATCGCGCCGCTGCTCGGGGCTCCGGCCGCGCCGGCGCGCGTCCACTCGGTCTCGGCGGCGTCGCACTGCCTCGATCGCCTGCACGGGTCGGGCTGGCTCGCGGTCGGCGACGCGGCCTGCGCGGTGGATCCCCTCGCCGCCTCCGGGATCTTCCTCGCGCTCGACGACGGCGTGGCGGCCGGCGACGCGATCGCCCGCGCGCTGTGCGGCGATGGCCGCGTGCTCGACGCCCACGGCCGCGTGATCCGGCAGCGCTTCAGCCAGTTCCTGTCCGAGCGCCGCGACCGCTACGCCCTCGAGACCCGCTGGCAGCGCGCCGAGTTCTGGCGGCGCCGCGCCGGACCGCCCCCGGGACCGGTCGACGAGGCTCGGCCATGACCACCGCCGGGTAGCGGTTGCGGCCGCCGCCGCGCCGGGATACGACGTGGCGTGCGCCGCGCCCAGGCGATCGCGACGGCCGTGGTGGCCCACTACGCGCAGGTCCGCCGCGACCTGCCGTGGCGCCGGACCCGCGACCCTTACGCGATCTGGGTCAGCGAGATCATGCTGCAGCAGACCCGGGTCGCGACGGTGATCCCGTACTGGGAGCGCTGGATGGCGCGGTTCCCGACGGTGTCGGCGCTGGCCGGCGCGCCGCTCGACGACGTGCTCGCGGCCTGGGCGGGCCTGGGCTACTACTCGCGCGCGCGCAACCTCCACGCCGGCGCGCAGGCGGTCGACGCGCGGTTCGGCGGGGCGCTGCCGGCGCGCGCCGCCGAGCTGCGCGAGGTGCCCGGGATCGGGCCGTACACCGCCGGGGCGATCGCGTCGATCGCGTTCGGCGAGCGCGCGCCGCTGGTCGATGGCAACGTCGCGCGGGTGCTGGCGCGGGTGTTCGCGATCGAGCACGACATCAAGTCGACCGCCGGCGGCAAGGCGCTATGGGCGGCGGCCGGAGAGCTGATGGCAGCGCTGCCCCAGGCCGCCGCGCCGGGCGATCTGAACCAGGGGCTGATGGAGCTCGGCGCGACGATCTGCGCCGCGACCCAGCCGCGCTGCCTGGGGTGTCCGCTGGCGCGCGACTGCGCCGCGGTGCGCGCCGGGCGCCAAGACGAGCTCCCGGTGGTCGCCGCGCGCAAGAAGGCGTCCGAGCTGCCGGTGCTGGCGCGCACGCTGGTGTGGATCGAGGCCGAGGGCGACGCCGAGCGCGATGCCGAGGCACAGATCGTCCTGGTGCGGCGCACGCCCGACGGGCTGTTCGGCGGGCTGTGGGAGCTGCCGCCATTGGAGGTCGCCACCGCGCTCGGCGTTACCGTGGATCTCGCGCCGGTGGCGTTTCACGATCAGACGCTGACGCATCGCCGGCTGCGAATCGCCGTGGTTCGTGGAGCGATGCCCGCGGCGCTTGTCGTACCCGGCGATCCGAGCTACGACGCGATCCGCCGGGTAGCCATCTCCGGCGCGGCCGTGCTCGGCATCGCCGCGGCGACCGCTGCGATCCTGCGAATGCACGAGGACAACCCATGGAGCTCGATCCCAAGACCCTCGCCCTCTTCACCGAGGGCTACACGAAGATCCTCGAGGGCATCGGCCGGCTCGGCTACGACATCACGGACGCGAACTTCGCCGACACGGCGGCGCGCGCGGCCAAGGGCCTCCACGAGCTCATCCACGACCAGGAGCAGGTCCAGTTCCAGGTGAGCGCGCTGCTCGGCAAGACGTTCCCGGCCAAGTACACCGAGATGGTGATCTCGAAGCACAACACCGCCTTCGGGGTGTGCCCGCATCACCTCTTGCCGGTGGTCTACCGGATCTCGATGGCGTACATCCCGACCGACAAGGTGCTCGGGCTGTCGAAGCTGTCGCGGCTGGCGCGGATGATCGCGCGCGGCCCGCGGCTGCAGGAGGACCTGACGCACGAGCTGTCCGACATCCTGTACCGGCAGCTCGCGAGCCAGGGCTCGGCGGTCTACATCGAGGGCCTCCACATGTGCATGGCCGCGCGCGGGGTCGGCGCCCACGAGGCCCGGCTGGTGACCAGCGGCGTCCGGGGCGTGTTCCTCGAGCACCTGGCGACCCGCGAGGAGTTCATCAAGCTCGTGGTCGCACCGCAGGGCACGGTGCTGTGAGCTGATCGTGCTTCGAGCGCGACATGCGGACTAGCCCGCGCGACGCGACGCGCGGTGGGGTGAATGGCTCGGCTTCGCCGAGCCATTGGGGACGGGAACGTCCCCTTGAGATCGACGCAACTGTGGCGGACGATCGCTGTCTGATCCGCATGATGATGCGCCTCGGTCTGCTCGTGCTCGTCGCCTGTGCGCACCCGCCGCCGCCCCGGCCGGTGGCGATCGCCCCGCCAGCCCCGGCCGCGCTGTCGGTTCCGCCGGCCGCGCTGGCGTCGCCGTGGGCCGGGGTGCCGGTGCGGGTGATGACCTGGACGCCGCACGGCGTGGAGCAGCTGGGCGAGCTGCCCGGCGAGCTGCCGCAGCCGATGCCGGCGCGGTGGTACGTCGAGCCGATCGGCCGGCTCGACGAGGCCGGGTTCGGCCGGCTGATCGAGCTGGTGCGCAGCGAGCACGTGCCCGGGCTGTCGCTGCGCAACCAGCCGGTCGCGCCGTGGCTGGCCCAGCTGCGCGATCTGCCCGAGCTCGACGCGCTGGTGCTCGACGGCACCGGCGCCGACGGCGCCGCGCTGCGCCCGATGCAGCTGGCGGTGACCCGGCTCTACCTCGCTCACACCGCGATCGACGACGCGGCGGTCGCCGGCCTGGTCGAGCGCTATCCCGGCCTGGTCGCGCTCGACGTCGAGGACACCGCGGTCGGCGACGCCGGCGTCCGCGCGATCACCGGGCTCGCCGGGCTGCACGCGCTGAACCTCGCCGGCACGCCGATCACCGACGACGGCGGCGCCGCGCTCGGCGCGCTGGCCGAGCTCGAGATCGCCGATCTGGGCGGCACGCGGGTCGGCGCGAAGACCGTGGCCGCGCTGCGCCGGCTGCCGATCCACGAGCTGTTCCTCGATCACACCCGGGTGCGCGGCGAGATCGCGACGCTCGCCCCGCTCGCCCCGCGGCTGGTGCGGTTCGAGGTGTCGAGCACCGCCCACCACCCCAGCGACCAGGAGCTGGCCTGGCTGACGCACGCGCGCAACCTGATCGAGCTCGGCGTATCGGGCGCCAAGCTCCACGATCCGCTGGCGCTCGCGCTGATCGAGCTGCCCGCGCTGCGCGAGATCCGGCTCGGCGACACCGCGATCACCAACGCCGCGGTGCGCGCGGTCGCGGCCCGACGCGATCTCGAGGAGGTCGACCTCGCCGACACCCCGGTCGATGACGCCAGCGCCGCCGCGCTGCTCGGGGCACCCGCGCTGCGCATTCTGCGGCTCGACGGCACGCCGATCAGCGACGCGGCGCTCGCCCCGGCGCCGGGCCCCAGGCTGACCGAGCTCTACCTGTCGTACACCGCGATCGACGACGCCGGCACAGCCGTGCTCGATCGCCTGCCCCACCTCGCCGCGCTCGGCCTCGGCCACACCCGGATCGGCGACGCGGCGCTCGAGCGGATCGCCCGGCTCGGCGAGCTCCACACCCTGGTGCTGTCGAAAGTCGCGAGCTCGCCCGAGGCGCTGGTCCGGCTCGCCGCGCTGCACCGCCTCGAGCGGCTGTACCTCGATCGGAGCCACGCCGGCGACATCGTGATCGCCGCGCTGGCCACCTCGCGCGACACCCTGCGCGTGCTCCACCTGTCCGGCAGCGATGTGTCCGAGGCCGGCCTGCCAGCGCTGCGCGCGCTCGGCGAGCTCGAGGAGCTCACACTCGGCGACACCCGGATGGGCGACGATGCGGCGGATCTGTCGGCGTGGCCACGGCTGCGCACGCTGTCGCTGACCGGCCTGTTGCTCAGCGACGGCGCGATGCCGCAGCTCGCCGCCCGCCCGTCGCTGGTCACCCTCGATCTGTCGGCGACCGAGGTCCACGATCCATCGCCGCTCGCCGCGCTGCCCCGGCTGCGCATGCTCGGCGTGGCCCAGACCTCGCTGTCGCGGGCCGGCAGCGCCGCGGTCAAGCGGCTCGCCGCGCGGGGCGTCGAGATCGTCCGCTAGCGCGGCGGCGTGACCAGGGGCTCGCAGCGCTCGATCGGATAGCGCCACGCGCCGATCCGGCAGCGGACCAGCTCGCGCGCCGCGGCCGGATCGCCGAGCAGCACCACGGTGCCGTCGGCGCGGACCTCGACGCCGGCGGTGCGCGCGAACCCGAGCTGCGACGGCGGGCCGCCGTCCTCCCACAGCACGACCCGGTGCTCGCCGAGCACCGCGAGCCGGGCGGCGTCGGGCGACCACGCGATCGCGTCGATCTGGCCGATCAGCGCCCCCGGCGCGACCAGGGGAACGCGGCGCGCAGCTGGAGGGCGCCCCGGGGGCAGGTCGGTGGTGTGACGGTGAGGAGCGATCACGCGCTGGCATCCAGGTGCTGAAGCCCTCGCCGAGATGGCTCGTCGCGTGCATCAGGTGTGACGATGGAGCGGCACCCCGTGGCTTCCATCATCTTGCTCATCGTGCTCTCGCTCGTCGCCGTGGTCGTGATCGTCGTGTGTGCCGGGCGGCTGCGGTTCCAGCAGCGGTTCGCGAACGAGGTGCGCGTCCTGCTCGCCGTGCCGCACAGCTTGCGGCCCGCGACCGTCGTGGATCTTCCCCCGCCGGTCGAGCGCTACCGTCAGCTGGCCGTCGGAACGCGAGCGCCTGTGCACACGTTGCGGTTGCAGCATGGCGGGACGTTCCGCATGAGCCCCACTGCGAAGATCTCGTCGATCCGCGGCACGCAGCTGTTCACCGCTGACCCTCCAGGCTTCGTGTGGACCGGACGCGTGCGCATGCTCCCGGGTGTGTGGATCGACGCGCGCGACATGTCCGTGGCGGGCGAGGGAAGCATGCGCGTCCTGATCGACGACGTCGTGCCCGTCGTCGATCAGCGCGGGCCGCAGATCGACCAGGGCTCGTCCCTGCGGCTGCTCGCCGAGATGGTGTGGTACCCGACGGCGCTGTTCGACGGCCGTAGCGTCACGTGGTCGGCGATCGATGCCGACCACGCGCGCGCGACCTTGCGGACCGGCGACCAGGCGGTCTCGGGGATCTTCGAGTTCGGATCCGATGGAATGCCCGTGCGCATGACCGCCGAGCGCTTCCTCGACAAGGGCGAGCTACGACCGTGGGGTGGCGTCTATTCCGACTGGCGGACCGTATCCGGGATGCGTGTGCCGTTCGAGGCCGAGGTCACCTGGCAACTCGAGTCCGGACCCTTCACGTACGCGCACTGGCGGATCGACTCGATGGCGTACGACGAGTCAGCGAGCACGAGGCCCTGAGCCACGCCGACCGATCGAGGCGATCCGGTGCGGGGCGCCAACGCGCAGCGCAGCGACGCGGGCTGGGTCTCTTCGCGAGATAGATTCCCAGGCCGGGTGGTCATGCGTCGGTGGGTCGCGGGGATGGCACCGACACTCGGTCGCAATACGGCCGTCGACAGACGAGCGAAGGACCCAGACCCGCGTCGCCAGCGCGCGTGTCCGCGCTCTGCCGAAGCCCACGCGACGGCATGCGGGAGCGCGACGGCATGCGGGAGCGCGACGGCATGCGGGAGCGCGACGGCATGCGGGAGCGCGACGGCATGCGGGAGCGCGACGGCATGCGGGAGCGCGGCGGCGGCGAAGGCACCGGGCCGGGCTACGTGAACGCCGCGAGCAGCTCGTCGGGGATGCGCTGCGGCCGGCCCGAGGCCAGGCCGATCAGCGCCCAGGTGGTCGCGGCGCGAGCGACGACCTTGCCGTCGCGCAGGATCTCGGTCTTGCGGATGCACGACGCGAGCTTCCAGCTGTCGACCCAGGTCTCGGCGCGCAGCTCCTGGCCGAGCGTGACCTGGCCGACGTAGTCGATCTCGTGGCGGCGAACCATGAACACGGCGCCGAGCGCGCGGTAGCGCTCCATGTCCCAGCCCTGGGCGCGCGAGTGCGCCATGGCAACCTCTGCCACCCAGCGCAGGTAGATCAGGTTGGAGACGTGGTCGAGCGCGTCGATATCAGCGACGGTCGGGACAACGGAGATCGCAAACCGCTCGGCCATCGGGACATGTACATTACCCCGGATGAGCGAGGAGATGACCGTCCGGACGTTGCGGATGCGACTCGAGCACGGCGAGACCACGGCGGCCCAGGCGGCGGCGACCCTCGCGGTCTGGGCGATCGAGGCCCCGACCCGGACGCAGCGGCTCGACGCCTGCCAGCTGCTCGGCGAGCTCGCCGGCCGGGCGCTGGGCGCGGAGTGGGAGGTCGCCGAGCGCGCCGCGTTCGCGCTGCTCGAGGCCGCGCGGCTCGCCGATACCGCGGCCGACCGGCGCGGCGTGATCGCGGCGATGGGCCGCGGGTTCCGCAACCTGTGGCTGTTGCCGTTCGTCCACCGCCGGCTGAGCGATCGCGACACCACGATCGCCGCCGCCGCGCTGCGCGCCGCCGGTGGCCTGGGGTTCCCCGCGCTCGAGGACGCGGTCGCCGGGTTCGTCACCGACGCCGCGCCGGCCGAGCTCCGCCGCGCCGCGATCGCCGCGCTCGGCCGGATGGGTGCGATGTCGGCGGTCGACCGCCTGGTCCCGCTGGTGATGGGCGATCCGACCGAGGCCGCGGCGGCGCTGACCGCGCTGACCGAGATCCGGTCGCCGGCGGCGCGCGACGCGGCGCTGGTCGTGCTCGAGCACGACCTCGAGCCCGAGGTCCAGATCGCGGCGGTGCGCTACCTGTCCGAGCTCGGCGCGCTCGAGGTCCTGCCGGTGCTGCGCCGGCTGGCCCGCCACGACGACGCCGAGATCCGGATCGCCGCGAGCATGGCGTCGCGCGCGCTCAAGGCCGAGCGCAGCCGCGACGCCGGCGAGCGCTTCCTGGTCGCGCTGTCCGAGCCCGATCGCGCGGTGCGGGCGGTGCTCGCGCGCCGGCTGCGCACCCTGGGGGTCGCCGACGTGCTCGAGCAGGCCGAGGTCCTGCTCGGCGAGGACGCCGCCGGCGTGATCCAGATCCTGGGCGAGCTACGCGACCCCGAGGTCACCCGCTACCTGCTCGCGCTCGCCGAGCGGCCGGCGCTGCCGCCGGCGGTGCGCGCCCGCGCGATCGGCGCGATCGAGGCCGACCAGGGCTGGGAGCGCACCGCGCTCGCCGAGCTCGCCCACCGCGGCGACGCCGACGACGCGCTGCGCGCGGCCGCGGTCCAGGCGATGGGCGCGTTCACCTCGAGCAGCGAGCTGATCGACCGGATCGGCGGCCTGGCGAGCTCGCCGTCGCCCGCGATCCGCGGCGCGCTGCTCTGGGCGCTCCAGCTCGCCGCGCGATCGCCCGGCGACACCGCCGTGATCGCGCAGCTGGTCGCGCCGATGCTCGACGATGCCGATCCGGCGGTCCGGCGCCGCGCGGCGTACGTCGCCGGCAACCTCGGGCTCGCCGAGCTCGCCCCCGCGCTGGTCCGGCGCTGCGCCCCGGGCGAGCCGCCCGAGCTCCGGCTCGCCGCCTACGTCGCGCTCGGCGAGCTCGCCATGCCCGGCGTGATCGCCGACGTGGTCGCGGCGGTGCGCCGCGAGGACGATCCGCGCGTGCTCGGCGCCGCGTCCAACGCGCTGATCGCCGCGGCGCCCGATCCGGCCGCGCTCGGTGCGCTCGGTCCGCGCGCCGGACAGCTGATCGCGGCGACCGATCCGCGGCTGCGCGAGGCCGGCGCCGAGATCGCCGGGCTGCTCGGCGGCGCGGTCCCGGCCCGGGCGCTGGTCGGGCTGGTCGCCGACGCCGCGCCGGCGGTGCGCGGCGCCGCGGTCTGGGCGCTCGGCAAGCTCGCCGATCCGGCGACCGAGGCCGCGCTGCTCGCGGCGTTCCGCGACGACGACGCGGCGGTCCACGAGCGCGCCGCCGCGGGCCTGCTCCGGCTCGGCACCCCCGCCGCGCTCGCCCAGGCGATCGCGTTCGTCGCCGGCGACGGCGATCCGACGGCGCGCGGCGCGGTCGCCGCCGCGATCACGATCGCCCGGCCGCACGCCGCCCAGCTCGCACCCGCGATCGACGCCGCGCTCGGCAAGGTCCACCCCGACGACCCGGCGTTCGAGCCGCTGCTGCGGATGAAGCTCGCCGCGGTCGCCGACACCGGCGCCGCCGCGCAGCCTGCCGACGTCGACGCCGAGATCACCGCGGTGTTCCCGAGCTTCGCGCAGATGACCCGGCTCGCCGGGTTCGACGCGATGATCCGCAGCCTGCGCACCGCCGAGTCGCTGTACCAGTCGACCGGCGCCCAGGCCGACGCCGATCTGTCGCCGCCGATCACGCTGTGGATGAAGGTGCTCGAGAACTACGTGCACGCCTGGCTCGGCCCGCGGCTGGCCGGCCTGCAGCGCGAGCCGGCGCAGCTGTTCGACTACGTCGATCGCGTGATCGGCGCGAGCTGGCCCGGCTACCAGCGCTGGCTCGAGCCCAGGTGGCGCGATCCCGCCGAGGTCGGCGGCGCGCGCGTCGAGATCCCGCTGCGCGCCGTGCCCAACTGCGTGCGCGAGCTCCAGGACCACCGCCGCAAGCGGCTCGACTCGCCGCTGTCGGTGACCGAGTGGGCCCGGATGATGGTGCTGTTCGCGGTCGATCACCCGACCGGGTTCAAGAATCTGTTCAAGCTCGGACCGACCGGCGCCGGCGCCGCGGCCGGCGCCGCCCGCGAGCGCACCGTCGTGCTCGCCCATCGCCTCCACACGCTCGCCGCCGTGCGCAACCTCGTCACCCACCGCGCGAGCGCAGGCAGCGCCACGCTCGGCGCGTTCCGCCGCAGCTACTACACCGCGTTCGAGGACCTCGTCGCGCTCGCCTGACCGCGGGCGCGTCAGTCCTCGAGCTTGGCCTCGAACGCGCCAACCAGCCGCTTGTTGAGATCGTTCAGCATCGGCCCGCCGCTCAGCACGTGCACGCCCGCGATCTCGGGGACGTTCTTGAAGTCGATGCGGCCGAGCGCGTCCTTGAGGTCGATCTTGACCACGATCGACACCGAGCCGCCCGGCGCGAGCGTGACGTTGCAATCGATCGGCAGCGACATCGGCATCGGGTTGACGATCCGGAACCGCTCGGTGTCCGCGCTGTTGTCGTCGTCGAACGTGCCCTGGATCTGGTACGCGAACGGCTGCAGGCTGCCGGGGCGCAGGTCCATCGCGATCCGCTGGTACATCGCGACCGGCGCGTTGGGGAACGACTCCAGCGCCGGCACCGCGCCGGTGCCCCAGCGCAGCTGGTAGCGCGAGTGCGTGGTGCGCCCGTCGGCGCCCGCGTCGCTGACCAGCTGGAGGTGCTCGAGCTGGAACGTGGCGTCCGAGACGGTGATCTTGTCGGTCACGTCGCCCGGCAGCTCCGGATCGGCGCGCCAGGTCACGAACATGCCGAGGCCATGCACCGGCCCGTCGGGATCGACCGGCGTGTCCGGCGTTACCGTGCCACCCGAGTGGCACCCCACACACACCAGCATGACCCCGATCAAACGCATGGCGCAGTACGTGCTGCAACGGTGGTACCACGATCTTCACCGTCGCAACGACGTGATTTCCTGCCATCGCAGGTGCGCATGAAGCGATGTGTGTGCACGATTCGTACAAAACCATGGGCACGGAGCCACAGACCCTCGCCGGTGCGACCGAACTGTCCGCACCACCTGCGCCTCGCGCGTTCCTCGTGATCACGATCGACGACGGCGGCTCGCGCGTCGTCGACCTGCCGGAGGGTGTCGATGTCACGTTCGGCCGCTCGCGTGGGGCAACGATCACACTCGACTCCGAGAAGGTGTCGCGGATGCACGCCCGCGTGCGCCGGACCGGCGACCTGATCGAGGTCGAGGACCTCGACAGCCGCAACGGCACGCGGGTCAACGGCGACAAGATCGAGGGCCCGCGCCGGCTGTTGACCGGCGACGAGGTCAGCGTCGGCCCGATCCTCGCCGTGGTCGGCGTCACCAGCGGGCTGCGGCGGACCAGCACGATCGCCGACGTCGCCACCGGGGAGGCGCGGCTCGCCGCCGAGGTCGACCGCTCGGTGCGCTACCACCGGCCGGTCACCGTCGCGCTGATCCGGATCGCCAGCGACGCGATCCTCGACCAGATCGAGCGCGCGATCCGGCCGATGGATCTGATCGCCGAGGACGCCGGCGACGACTACCTCCTGGTCCTGCCCGAGCTCGGCCGCGAGGACGGCGCCGCGGCGGTCCAGCGCCTGCTCGACTTCGCGCGCGCCGCCAACGTCCCGGCCACCACCGCCACCGCGTTGTGCCCCGACGACGGCACCACGGTCGAGACCCTGATCGGCGTGCTGCGCGCCGGCCTGCGCACCGGCCGGGTGCCGCGCGCGCCCGCGCCCAAGGGCAACCCGGTCGTGCTCGAACCCGCGATGCAGCGGGTCTACACCCTGGTCGAGCGCATCGCCGACACGTCGATGACCGTGTTGATCCTCGGCGAGACCGGCGTCGGCAAGGAGCTGGTGTGCGAGGCGATCCACCAGCGCTCGAGCCGCCGCGATCGGTCGCTGATCAAGCTCAACTGCGCGGCGCTGCCCGAGAGCCTGCTCGAGAGCGAGCTGTTCGGCCACGAGCGCGGCGCGTTCACCGGCGCCGACAAGCGCAAGGTCGGGTTCTTCGAGGCCGCCGACGGCGGCACGCTGTTCCTCGACGAGATCGGCGACATGCCGCTGCCGCTCCAGGCCAAGCTGCTGCGCGTGCTCGAGCGCAAGGTCATCACCCGGGTCGGCGGCACCAGCGAGGTCGCGACCGACGCCCGGCTGATCGCCGCGACCCACCGCAACCTCGACAACGACGTCCGCTCCGGCCGGTTCCGCCAGGATCTCCTGTTCCGCATCGGCGGCTTCACCATCGCCGTGCCGCCGCTGCGCGACCGGCCCGCCGAGATCATCCCGCTCGCCGAGCACTTCGTGCGGACCGCCGCCGCCGAGCAGGCCCGCGTCCCACCGATCCTGTCCGACGACGCGCGCGACGCGCTCGCCGGCTACGACTGGCCCGGCAACGTCCGCGAGCTGCGCAACGCGCTCGAGCGCGCCCTGGTGCTCGCGACCGACACGATCACCGCCGCCGATCTCCCCGAGCGGCTCCACGACGCCTCGCACCGCGTCCGCCCGCCGGTCGCGAGCGGCGCCGACGTCCGCGGCCAGCTCGCCGAGGTCGAGCGCGCCGCGATCGTCGCCGCGCTCGACGCCGAATCCGGCAACCAGACCCGCGCCGCCCGCCGGCTCGGCCTGTCCCGCCGCGCGCTGATCTACAAGATGGAAAAGTACGGCCTCAAGCCACCGCCCGCCCGCGACAGCGGCGGCGGCGGCAGCGGCGGCAACTGACCCACTCGGGGGTTCGCCGGTTCCGACCCGGACTAGCCGCAGACGAGACGGAGTCCGGTGCTGAACGGGAAGCAGAGGCAGCGGCCGCCTTCGTCGGTGCCGTTGTCGCATCTGCCGGCAGCGCCCTGCACCCTGCAGGCCAGACCGTCGCGAACTTCACACGGGGTAAGTCCGATCTCCGATTCGTCGCTGCTCGTCGCCGGCTGCGGTGGCGACGACGTGACTCCGCAACTCAAGATGAAAGCCGAGATCAGCGTCGCCCCGATGATTTTCAGTGTTGCCATGACCGGTCTCCTTGCCTGGCCGCGAACATGCGGCGGCCGCAGCGTGCCACGGCGACGACCGCCGCGGGCGACGCGCCGACACGCGAACCACCGCGACGACGACGGCGAACAGTCAGCGCTCGCTCACCAGCTCCGGCGGCGAACACCGGCCACGTGGTCGAAGTCGCGGTCGCGAGACACGATGTCCAGACCGTGTTCGACCGCGAGCGCGCTGATCCACACGTCGTTCTCCGGGATCGGCGTGCCCTTCGCACGGAGTCCCTCGCGCACCTTGGCGTACACCGCGGCCGTCTCGACGCCGACGGACAGCACCGTCGATTCGCGGATCAGCTCGTCGAACAGCGGGACCAGGCGCCTGCGAAGCCGCGAACGCGCCAGCCCATAGCGGTACTCGCCGATCACGATCACCGGCAGCTCGTGTCGCGCACTCCGTGCAAGCACCACCTCCAGCGCCGGATCGCCCTCGAGCAGCGCCGATACCGCGTTGGTGTCGAGAATCATTCCCAGTCCCCTGGATCCACG
>Ga0307515_10009775_pt1 | contig 18483 bp, 18 predicted proteins | sample 17_EM_MG_FD_194513 | JGI IMG/M metagenome (GOLD analysis project Ga0307515, IMG submission 194513) | Populus trichocarpa ectomycorrhiza microbial communities from riparian zone in the Pacific Northwest, United States - 17_EM | ecosystem: Host-associated > Plants > Roots > Unclassified | place...
AATCGGGCGCGACAGAATCTCAGCGGCCGCGTACTTCAGGTCGGCGCTGTCGAAGAATTGCTGTTGGATGCGTTGTTCGAGCATGGACATCGATCATATGACACGCACCTTGCACGCCAGGTTCCCCACCGAGGCGGCTCACTCCGCCTCGAATGCACCGCGAAACCACTGCAATGCATCGGCCTCGATTGCCACCACGTCAAATCGGCAAGGCGGCGGCGACGCGAACTGCAACAGGTAATGCTGCGCCGCATAAATGACGCGGAGCTGTTTGCCGCGCGTCACGCTACCCGCCGCGCCACCGTGGCTGGCGCTGCCACGTGCGCGCACCTCGACGAATACCAGGGTGCCGTCGCGCTCGCGCACAATCAGGTCGACCTCGCCGCCTCGCGCGTGCGGACCGGCGGCCACCCGATAATTGCGTTGCAGCAGCTTGAGGCCGTGGCGCGTGAGGTGTGCCAGGGCCTGCGCTTCCGCCTCGTCGCCTGTCCCCTTTGTCGTCTGTTTGGACATTCCCACCGCCGTGACCACCGCCCCCTCATTGATGCTGCAAGCGGCCCAGGCGGCTGCAGGCATGCAGCAGTATCCCGCAGGGGCGCTGTATATCGTCGCCACGCCGATCGGCAACCTCGCCGACATCAGTCTGCGGGCCATCCACGTGCTGTCACTGGTCGACGCTGTGGCCTGTGAAGACACACGGCACAGCGCACCGCTGCTGCGCCACCTGGGCCTGGACAAACCCTTGCTCGCCGTGCACGAACACAACGAGCGCGAGGCTGCGGGCGACGTGCTCGCGCGGCTGGCCCGTGGCGAGCGCGTGGCGTACATCAGCGATGCGGGCACGCCGGCAGTCAGTGACCCGGGCGCTGCGCTGGTCGCAGCCGCCCAAGCGGCCGGCTACCGTTGCATCCCCCTGCCTGGCGCCAGCAGTGCCCTCACGGCGCTGAGCGTGGCGGGTGATGCAGTCGGTGCTGGCTTCGTGTTCACCGGCTTTCTGCCCACGCGCGGAGCAGAGCGCACGCAAGCCTTGACGGCGTTGGCGCAGCGTAACGACACCCAGGTGCTGTTCGAGGCACCGCATCGCATCGAGTCCTTGCTGCAAGGCCTGGCCGAAGCCTGCCCGGCACGCAGCGTGACACTGTGCCGCGAGCTCACCAAGCAGTTCGAGACGGTGTCGACCATGCCTGCGTCGGAGCTGCCAACCTGGCTCGCCGCCGACGCGAATCGCTCGCGTGGCGAGTTCGTGCTCGTCGTGCATGCGCTCAAGCCGGTCGTTGCCGATGATGCTGCGGCTCACGATGCCACGCTGCGCACTCTGCTCTCTGAATTGCCGCTCAAGCAGGCAGTAGCCTTGGCCGCCGAACTCACAGGCGCTGCGCGAAATGCCCTCTACGCAAGAGCGTTGGCGCTAAAGGCCGAAGCCGACGACTGAGCCGCCCGCGAAAGCGAAGCGACTCGCCCATACAGCAACGCCCGCGGAACCGGCTTTGCCGGGCCGCAGGGTGGGCCTTGCAGGCCGCGCCTGGCGAGACGCCCGGCCCTTCGCCAGGCACATCTCGTCCACGGGACAAGATGTGTCCGGGCTCAGCCCCTCGGGGGCAGGAGCGCAGCGACTGGGGGGCCTTATTTCGCCGTCTGCCCGTCATGCTTTTGGGCGTGAATGTCCTTGCTGGCAGCGTTTTGCATCTTGTTGAGCTTGCGGCGCTCGTGCTTGGTCACCTTGCCGTCGGCCTTGGCCTTGGTTTCAGTCTTGGCGATCACAGCTTGTTCCTCGTCCAGCCGATGCGTTTCCTTGGCGTTCAGCTGGCCGGAAGCAACGCCCTGCTCGATGCGCTTCTCCTGATTGGCTTCGCGGGCGTCGACTTTCGGGGTGGCCGGAGCCGTTGCAGCCTGGGCAAAGGCTCCGATGCTGGCGACGGCGAGGGTGGCGCTGACGGCCAGGGCCTTGATGTTCAACATGGTGTGTCTCCTTGATGGTTGACCTGTGAATGGCTTGTGTGCGCACACCCCCACAACGACGGCCCGTCACCCGCGGCAGACCGGGTTCAAGGTAAAGAACTGTGAAACGGCATAGCAGGGTCTTTGGGCTACGCTGCGCGCAACGCGACTCCTACAATGAACTCATGATCTCCCGCGAACCCACCCTCGAGCGTCTGGCGGTCGCCAGGTCGCTGTTGCTTGAACCCTTCGGCCTGACCGACGCGACGCTGTCGCGGGCGCTGGCAACGATCGCCGAGCACCGCATCGATGACGCCGACCTGTACTTCCAGTACACGCGCAGCGAGGGGTGGAGCCTCGAAGAAGGCATCGTCAAGTCGGGCAGCTTCGGCATTGACCAAGGTGTGGGCGTGCGTGCGGTGGCGGGCGAGAAGACGGCTTTCGCGTATTCCGACGACATCTCCGAAGCCGCCTTGCTGGATGCGGCGCAAACGGTGCGCACCATCGCCGCTTCCGGGCAGAGCCGCAGCGTCAAGATCACCGGCAAGCACCAGATCGCCGGCAGCCGCGTGCTGTATGCGCCGATGGACCCGATCGCCACGCTCGACAGCACGCAAAAGGTGGCGCTGCTCGAGAAGGTTGAGAAACTCGCCCGCGCCAAGGACCCGCGCATCAAGCAGGTCATGGCAGGCGTGGCCGCTGAATACGACGTGGTGCTGGTGGCGCGTGCCGACGGGACCTTGGCGGCCGACGTGCGGCCGCTGGTGCGCCTGTCGGTCACCGTGATTGCCGAGCAGACCATCGCTGGCGAAGTGCGCCGCGAAGTGGGCTCCGGTGGCGGCGGGGGCCGCTTCGGTTTGGGCTACTTCCACGACGCGATGATCGAGAGTTATGTCGACGATGCCGTGAAGGCTGCGCTCACAAACCTCGAATCCCGCCCTGCCAAGGCCGGCGAGATGAGCGTGGTGCTCGGCCCGGGTTGGCCCGGCGTGCTGCTGCACGAAGCCATCGGCCATGGGCTGGAAGGCGACTTCAACCGCAAGGGCTCGAGCGCCTTCAGCGGCCGCATCGGCCAGCGCGTGGCGGCCAAGGGCGTGACGGTGCTCGACGACGGCACCATCCCTGATCGTCGAGGCTCGCTCAACGTCGACGACGAAGGCAATGCCAGCCAGCGCAACGTGCTGATCGAAGACGGCATCCTGAAGAGCTACATCCAGGACTCGATGAACGCCCGCCTGATGGGTGTGGCGCCCACCGGCAACGGCCGGCGCGAGAGCTACGCCGCCGTGCCGATGCCCCGCATGACCAACACTTACATGCTGGGCGGCGACAAGACCAAGGAAGAGATCATCGCCGGGCTGAAGCGCGGCCTCTACGCCACCAACTTCGGCGGCGGGCAGGTCGACATCACCAGCGGCAAGTTCGTGTTCTCGGCCTCTGAGGCCTTCTGGGTCGAGAACGGCAAGATCCAGTACCCGGTGAAGGGCGCAACCATCATCGGCAACGGGCCGGATGCGCTCACGCGCGTCAGCATGATCGGCAACGACATGAAGCTCGACACCGGTGTGGGCGTGTGCGGCAAGGAAGGCCAGAGCGTGCCGGTCGGCGTCGGCCAACCTACCCTTCGTATCGACAGACTCACAGTGGGTGGCACTGCGTGAAAACCAGCCACGCAACGCGCCGGCTGTCATCAAGCAACGACTCACGGAACGGGCTTCGCCCGGCCGTCGAGTTGGCGCTCCTTGGCAGCAGCGGAGCGACTGGGTGGCTCCATGAACGCCGTGCTACATTTCGGGCCATGCGTTCTGCCGTCTTCTTCTTTGGCTACTTTTGGTTCTCGCCCACACCCGGCGGAGAGACGAGCGCGTAGTCAAAAGAAGAACGCACCGAACTCAAGAAACCGCCGGCAAAGCCCGGCGGTTTTTTTTTACCCTGAAGAAGTCAACAACGTCACCGCGAGGAATCCGCCATGAATGCCAAGTCCGCCAGCGCCGCCGAGGGTTGGTCTGCACCCATCGACAAGACAGGCCAGACCGACGACGAAAGGATCAAGGACGTGATGCCTCTGCCACCCCCCGAGCACCTGGTGCGCTTCTTCCCGATTCGCGGCACCGCGGCCGAGACGCTCATCGCCGAAACGCGCCAGCGCATCAAGAACATCATGTCGGGCAAGGACGACCGCCTGCTGGTCATCATCGGCCCCTGTTCCATCCACGACCCGGTTGCCGCGGTGGAATACGCCCGCCGCCTGCGCGAGCAGCGCGAGAAGTACGCCGACACGCTCGAGATCGTGATGCGCGTCTACTTCGAGAAACCGCGCACCACCGTCGGCTGGAAGGGTCTGATCAACGACCCCTACCTCGACGAGAGCTACCGCATCGACGAAGGCCTGCGCATCGCGCGGCAACTGCTCACAGAGATCAACCGCCTGGGCATGCCGGCCGGCAGCGAGTTCCTCGACGTGATCTCGCCGCAGTACATCGGCGACTTGATCAGCTGGGGCGCGATCGGCGCGCGTACCACCGAAAGCCAGGTGCACCGCGAGCTGGCCTCGGGTCTGTCGGCTCCCATCGGCTTCAAGAACGGTACCGACGGCAACATCCGCATCGCGACCGACGCCATCCAGGCGGCTGCGCGGCCGCACCACTTCCTCTCGGTACACAAGAACGGCCAGGTCGCCATCGTCGAGACCAAGGGTAACAAGGACTGCCACGTGATCCTGCGCGGTGGCAAGGCGCCCAACTACGATGCCGCGAACGTGCAAGCCGCTTGCAACGACCTCGATGCAGCCAAGCTGGCCACCACGCTGATGGTCGATTGCTCGCACGCCAACAGCAGCAAGCAGCACGAACGCCAGATCGACGTGGCGCGTGACGTGGCCTCGCAGATCAGCAGCGGGTCGCGCCGCATTTTCGGCGTGATGGTCGAGAGCCACCTGAAGGCCGGTTCACAGAAGTTCAGTGCCGGCAAGGACGACCCGGCCCAACTCACCTACGGCCAAAGCATCACCGACGCCTGCATCGGCTGGGACGATTCGCTGACGGTGCTGGACGTGTTGCACGACGCCATCAAACAGCGCCGGGGTTGAACGGCGGGGTCAGCCCGTCTCGTCTTCGTCGCGTGCGAGGCGCTCGCTCATTCCGAGTCGCGAGCCAAGCGCTCGCTCTGCCAATACACATCGTCACCGCCCAGCCCGTCGAGGTTGGCGCGGTTGAGCACGCGGGCCAGCACGAACAGCAGGTCGCTGAGCCTGTTGAGGTACTGATGCGGCTCGGCGCGCACGGTTTCGACAGCGGCGAGTGCCACCACCGCACGCTCGGCGCGTCGCGCTACGGTGCGGCACACATGCGCAATGGCCGCGCTGCGTGTGCCGGCCGGAAGAATGAATTCCTTCAGGCGCGGTAGCGTGGCGTTGTGTTCGGCCAGCGCTTCGTCGAGTCGCAGCACCGCGTCGCCCTTGAGCAGCTCATAACCCGGGATCGAGAGTTCGCCGCCGAGGTTGAAGAGCTCGTGCTGGATCACGACGAGCAACTCGCGCACGCCCTCGGGCAGAGGCTCCGCCAGCAGCACGCCGATGTGCGAGTTCAACTCGTCCACATCGCCCATGGCCTGCACACGCAGATGGTCCTTCGCGACGCGTGTGCCGTCACCAAGGCCGGTGGTGCCATCGTCGCCGGTGCGCGTGGCGATCTGCGTGAGTCGGTTGGCCATGGGCTGAGGTTCTTACTTCTGCAGCGGTTCCAGCTGCACCTGTTGCTGCATGGCTTTGGCTCGCATCTTGTACTGCTGGTAGGCCGGCAATGCGATGGCAGCCATGATGCCGATGAAGGCGATCACCGGGATGAGCAGTCCAAAAATCTTCACCACCAGCGTGTTCGGCGGAGGCGGTGCGCCGAACCGGTTGTCTCCCGGTGTGCCGGCTTTAAACACCCATACGAAGGCGACCAGGGGAATCAAGGTCAGCAAGGCTGCCCAGCCCGACCAGCCCATGTCGTGCGTGCGCTGGATGAGCATCAGGATCGAGAAGATCACGTAGGGGATGGCAGCCAAACCGATCAGAACGGTAACGACGCCTGGTGAACCTGCAAAGCCAGCAATCAGCCCGCCCACCAGACCCACGACAAACATGGCCAGGTACCCGATGGAGATGTAAGCCAGATAGCGCAAGCGCCCGACACGCCCTGCAGCCGACCAAAGCTTCACCTCCTGGTATCCACCTGAGCTGGTGTGAACATCCGCGACTTCTGCGCGCGGCGGGGTGTATGGATTGACTGCGGACATGGAAAGCCTCCCTGTGTGTTGATTGATGTTGCCTCACCGCGACGAAGCATGTTAGCTAGCAGCTGCCGCTACAGCAACCCGGAGCGCTTCACCGCGTGATAGCGGTTCACCAGGCTCACCGCCAGCTGCGCGGGCTCCACGTCGACCGACAACGCATCACGCCCCACAACGCGCTGGAACGCGTCGCTGCGCGCCTGAGAGAACAGATGCGCACCAGCCACCTCGATGGCGTGCTGGTCTTGTGTCATGGCCTGCGTGCTCAGCTCGCGCAGCACCCGTTCCCGCAGGCTGGCCACCAGCACCAGGTGCCGCGTGCGCATCAGCTTGAGCGCGGGGGTCAGCTCGGCCGCGTCCTCATCGCGGAAGTTCGTCAACACGATCACCAGTGCGCGCTTGTGCTGCGCCCGCAGCAGGTCTTGCGCGGCCATCAGGTAGTCGGAGTGGGTGGCGCTCGGTTCGATGTCGTAGAGCCGCGCCATCAGCGCGTTCAGCGTCGCGCCTCCCTTGCGTGGCGCGAAGCGGCGTTGCTGGCCCGGTGCGTTGCCGAAGGTGAGGGCGCCCACCTCGTCGCCTTCCTTCAGCGCCACGTAGCTCAGCAGCATCAGCGCGTTCAGCGCCTGGTCGAAGTGGCTGCCGTCGACGCTGGCCACGCCCTCGTCGGCGCGCATGCGGCGCCCGCAGTCGAGCAGGAAGATCACGCACTGGTCGCGTTCGTCCTGGAACTCGCGCACGATCGGGCGCTGGTGGCGCAGCGTGGCTTTCCAGTCGATGTGGCGGATCGGGTCGCCCACCTTGTAGTCCGACAGCTGCTTGAAGTCGGTGCCCATGCCGCGCTTCGGGTAGGTCTTGATGCCGATCTGCGCCAGCCGCCGGTCGCCCGCCAGCCACGCGTAGCGCGCCACTGCGGCGAAGTTCGGGTAGACATGCAAGCGCTGCCCCGTGCCGATGGTGCGCAGCAACTCGAAGCTGCCGCCGCGTGACCGCAGCCGCAACTGCGTGGCCCCCAGCTGTACCGGCCCGCGTTGGCGCGGTGTGACGGTGTAGCGCAGCTCGAGCTTCTTGCCCGCGGGCAACTCCAGGTGCTGCGGCAAGCCCTCGAAATCGAGACGGGGGTCGACTTCATCGAAGAGATCGACCACCCAGGGCAGTGGGCCATCGTTCACCAGCGTGAGCGTCATCGCGCGGGGCACGCCGAGCGCCAGCGCGTCCGGCAGCGCCCGCACGGTGTGCAGCGGGTGGTGGTGCCATGCGTCAAGCGTGCGCCACACGTCGACCGCCACCCAGCCAATGCCCACGCCGAGTGCCACCACTGCGGCCAGCGTCACGTCCGCCAGAGCCGCGCCCATCGCAAGCGCGATGGCGCAGACCGTGGCCGCCGCGGCGAGCACGAGCACCGCATGCCGGCTGGGAATGATCTGGCGCATTCGTCTCAACTCACAGGCGCGGGGCCTCGACGCTGTCAAGCACCGCGGCGAGCAGTTCGCCGACCTCGCGCCCTTCGAGCTGCGCATCCGGCGCCAGCTGCACGCGGTGGCGCAATGCGGCGAGCGCGTGCTGCTTGATGTCGTCGGGCGTCACGAAATCGCGGTTCTGCATCAACGCGGTAGCGCGCGCGGCCCGCACCAGCGCAATCGCCCCGCGTGGCCCCGAGCCCGACGCCAGGCCCGGCCAGCTGCGCGTGGCACGCACGATGCGCACGGCGTAGTCGAGCACCTTGTCGTCGACACGGATGAACGCCACCATGCGCTGCAGCGCCAGCACCGTGCGCTCGTCGAGCTTGGGGCTGATGGCTTCCAGCGGGAACTGGTCGCCGGTCTGTTGGTCGGTCGTGCGCTTGACGATGGCGGTTTCTTCGTCATGCGGCGGGTAGCCGATGTCGATCTTGAACAGAAAGCGGTCGAGCTGCGCCTCGGGCAGCGGGTAGGTGCCTTCGGTGTCGATCGGGTTCTGCGTGGCCAACACCATGAATGGCCGGGGCAATGCGAGCGTCTGGCCTTCGAGCGTGACCTGGTACTCCTGCATCACCTCCAGCAGCGAGCTCTGCGTCTTGGCCGGTGCGCGGTTGATTTCGTCGGCCAGCAGCAGGTTGGTGAACACCGGACCGCGGTGCACACGCAGCGCACCGATCGGTGTGCCAGCGTCGCCGCGCGATTCGAGCACCGAATGGCCGGTGATGTCCGACGGCATCAGGTCGGGAGTGAACTGCACCCGCGCATAGCTGAGCGACATGGCCTTCGCCAGCGAACGCGCGAGCAGCGTCTTGCCCAGGCCCGGCACACCTTCAATCAGCACATGGCCCGAGGCGACCAGCGCCACCAAAATCTGGCCGACCGCCTGCTGCTGGCCAACCACCGCCTTGCCGACCTCGTTGCGCAACTCGTCGAGCAACTCGGCCGCGCGGCTCAGGTCTGTGGGTTTGATCTGCATGGGCTTCCTTGTGTCTGTCAGTTCCGGGGTGTGGGGTCGCGCTGCAGCAGCAGGCGGCGCGCGGTTTCGAGCAATTCGAGGGTGGCAGGCAGGTCGACGCGACGACGCGCCAGGCTCTTGTCCAGCGCCAGGCCGAGCGCCTCGGCGTTCAAGCCCGTGGCCTTTGCGATGGCCAGGGCGCGTTCGCCGCGGCCGAGCTTGTCGTAGTGGCGCACGTGGCTGCGCGCCACCGTTTCCAGTGCGCGGATCTGCGCCGCAAGCAGGGCTTCAGGCCCTTCGCGGCGCAGGAACTGCGCGGTGCCGGCGATCTGCTCGGCCATCGACCGGCGGCCGGGCGTGGTCACCGGTGCCAGCGGACCGAAGCGGCGTGCGCTGCGCCACAGCGCCAGCACCAGCGTGGCGGCTGCCAGCAGCACCGCGACCCAGGCTTCCTGCCACAGCCAGCGCAAGAGGTGCGGGCGCTTCTCTTCGGTGACGAACCAGATGTCTGCGCCTGGGCCGGCCTGCAGTGCGGCCACGGCCACCAGGGCGTTGTCCCCGCGCAGCACGCGGTCGTTGCTCAGCAGGTTGGAGGGCATCAAGGCCGTGACTTGTCCGCGGCCCAGGGGTGCACGCATTGCCAACGGCCCGTCATCGCCCTGCAGCAGCCACGACGGGGTCACGGTGGCTCGCATGGTCCAACCGAAGCGCGTCCAGGCGCACACCTTGAACGGCTGGCGCGGGCCCGGGTAGCTGCCGGGCACGGTGTCGGGCTCGTGGCCGTCCTGGCAAGGGGGCGTGTTCGCCTTGAAGATGCCAGGCGACGATGCGGGCGCGGCGCTCGGCGCCGGCGTGTCGTCCTCTTCGTCCGCGTCTTCGTCGTCGTCCTCCGAAGCTGCCGGCGCGCTGGCCGCCGGCTTGCGCGGCTTGGCCGGCGGGTCGACGCGCTGGATCGGCAACCAGGCCTTCAGCTGCTTGTGATTGATGTCACCGGCGTACATCACCAGGTGGCCGCCGCCTTCGACCCAGGCCTTCAGCCGCTGCGCGCGCTCCGGGAACAGGTCCCAGTACCAGGAGTTCAGCAGCAGCGTGGCGCGGGGCGGCGGCAACTCGGCAAAGCTCGTCGGCGTGGCCACGGTGGCACCCAGCCGGCGCACAAGCTGCTGGGTGACGTAGAGGTCGTTCTTCGCGGCTTCGCCGCGTGCGGGAATGGGCACCTCGACCTCGACCCATTCGGTGCACGAGGCGAGCCATGCGACGGCACCCGCCACCAGCGCCACCAGCAAGCCGCGCAGCAGCCAATCGCGGTTCAGCGTGAATGTGCTCATGCCGCGGGCTGCGCCACCGGAGCGGCACGAAACTGCGTATCGAAGTCGGCGCACAGGGCCAGCACGCTGCTCGATTCGGGCAGGCGCGCGCCGTAGACCGCCAGCTGCCAGGCGCTCACCAAGCGGCCGAAGAAGGCGCTGCGTTCAGGCGCCAGCCGGGCCGCCGCCAGGGCCACGCATTCGCCCTCGGTGCTGGCGGCGCGGATCGGCACGGCGTGCTGGTGCACCAGCCGCGACAACGCGCCGCGGTACAGCAGCGACAAGGCGGCGCGGTGCTCACCGAGTTGCCACAGTGCCGCGGCAGCCGTGCCAATCTGGTCGGGCAGGCTTTCGGGGCGGATGTCGAGGTCGCGCACGTGGCTGGGCAGCGCGGCATGCGGCCCCTTCACCGCCCCGGCCCGCACGCGGATCCAGTGCCGCAGGCCGACGATGAAGAGCGCCACGGCCAGCCCTCCGAGCACCCACACCACGGCACGGCCGGCCTCGGTCATCCATCGCGCGAAGCCGCGCAGCCAGTCGGGCAGGCTGCTCGGCTCGGCCTTCTTTTTCTTGTCCTCGTCTTTCTTGAAGCGCAGCGTCTTCTGCTTGTGCACGCCCGAGAGATCGGGGTCGGCGCGCAGCTTCTCGACCTCGGCGTTCACCTGCTCGCGGGTCGGTGTCGACGCCGGCTCGGCCGCGCCGGCGCCGCCAACCACCAGCGCCAAGGCCAGCAGGCACGCCCTAAAACGCACGACGAAACTCCTGCTCGATGTCCCAGGCCTCGAGCTGCACGCGCCGGTTGAGGTACATCGCAAAACCGGCGGCCACGTAGAAGGGTTCGAGCACGGCCACGGCAGCGCCGTACGCGCCCGCCAGGCAGAGCGCCGCGCCCATGCTGTCGTCACGCGCCAGCCAGGTGAAGAGGTTACCGCGGGCCTCTTCGGGCGCGAACAACATCGCCATGGCCAGCAGGCCGAACATCAACGCGATTTCGATGTTCGCAAACGCGAAGTGCATGCCGCCGGCCGCGCCCCGCTGGCCGCGCAGCAGTTGGGTGCGACGTTGCCGCCGAGCGGAGCCGCGCTGGCCTTCGAGTTGGTAGATGGGCTGGGTGAACGAGCGCCATGGCGAGAACCGGCGCCACAGCAGCGTGCTGAAAAGCTGCCCCCACCACACGCTGCGCTGGGCCTGCCACAGATCGTTGGCTTGGGTGGACTGGCCGAACGCCGCGCGCGACAGCACGAAGAGCACGCTGCGGTCCAGCCAGGGCTTGAGCCAGAAGATGACCAGACCCGGCAGCCACGGGGCAATCTCGACCGTGGCGAGCGCCAGCGCCAACACGATCATGTACACCGGCGCACAGCTGCGCCACACCGAACGCGCGTTTGCCTGCAGCAGTCGAACGCCCAGGTCGGCCGCCTCCCACATCGGGCGCGGCCGCAGCTCGACGGCAATGGCATCAACCTGCATCCGGCGCTCCACTGCCCTTGGCCGGCCGGCCCTGCCAGCCGAGGTAGGCGAGCACCAGCGCCCAGCAAACGGCGCCCGCGCCGTACTTCACCGCCGGCTCGAGCCAGCGCGCGGATGACCAGAAGGCCTCGACCGCGGCGGCCGCGACCAACATGCCGATCACGCCATAGACCACGGTGATGGCGTCGCCGGCTGCGTGCTTCAGCGCTTCGAGCCGCGTGCGCCGCCCGGGCGCCAGCAGCGCATAGCCGAGCCGCAGGCCTGCGGCGCCCGAGAGCACGATGGCCGTCAGCTCGAAGGCGCCATGCGTGACGACGAAGGAGTAGAAGTTCTCGCCGTGGCCACGCGCCGTGAGGTAGCCGGCCACGCCGCCGATTTGCACGCCGTTGAACACCAGGAAGAACACACTGCCGACACCGGCGAACAGGCCGCCGGCGAAGCACTGGAAGCCGATGCCGATGTTGTGCATGACGTAGAAGCCGAACATCTGCCAGTCGGTCGACGCGTCTCGCGTGCGGCCAAAGGCGCCGGCGCTCTCGTCGTACATGGCGTCGAACTCTTGCGCCTGCTGTGCGTCGGCCAGGTGAAGGATGAACCCGGGGTCACGCCAGGTGGCCCAGCCCACCGCGAGCATCGGCAACGCGAACAGCAGCGTGGCGGCCAGCAGGTACCAGCGGTGCGCCCGCACGCTCTGCGGAAAGTCGACGAGCACCAACTGCTTCAGCCGCGCGAGGCCGTAGTCGTGGCGGCGGTAGATCAGGCGGTGCGCCCGCTGCGTCAGCGATTCGAGCTGCTGCGTCAGGTGGATCGGATAGGCGCGTGCTTGTGCCAGTGCCAGGTGCTCGCAGCTGCGGCGGTACAGCTCGGCCAGCCGTGCGCCGTCGAGCGGTGGCAGCTTCGCCTTGGCGGCGGTCTTGTCACGCTGCTTGGGTGGGCGCTTGTTTTCGGCGCGGTCGAGTGCCGCTTCGAGTTCCTTCCACAGCGGCGCGTTCTGCGCTTCGAACAGCAGCGGTGTCATCGGCGCCCCTCACCGCGGTGGCCGACCAGCCATTGCGCCACGCCGAGCAGCTGCCGTGTGGCATCGCCTTGGCGGTCGGGCGTGATGGAGCCGGCGAGCACGGCCAGTTCGTCCAGCCGCGCCGGCGTCAGCCGCGAAGCGCGGCCGGCCCAGGCCACAATGGCCGCCTGCTCTTGCGGCGCCAGTGCGCGCGCCGGTGCCGTAGCAAGAGCTGCGGGCAGCTCGCCGTGCAGCGCCACCGTTTCGCGGTAGACGACCAGCGTGCCGCCCGCCAGGTCGCCCAGGCGCTTGAAGTCGCGGCGCAGCAGCATCGACACGAGGCCGAAGGCGTACAGGAACGGAAAGAAATCAGCCGCGCGCAGCAGGTTGCGGGTGATCGATGCAGCGGGCGTGACCGGCAGCCCCGAGTCCATCACCACCTGCAGGCCGAACGCGCGCTTGCCCGGTGTGGCGCCGGCACGCGTGAGCTCGAACACCACCGGGTAGAACCACTCCAGCAGGAAGTAGCTGACGAGCAGCAGGCCCTTGCCCATGCCGCCGAAGGGAATCGCCACCATGCTGACGGCGAGGTAGATGCCCAGCCGCACACACAGATCGACCATGTAGGCCAGCACGCGCGGCACCACGCCGGCCGGCCGCAGCGACAGCGCAATGCCTTCGGGCGTTTCGGCGGTGTACAGCGTATCGAGCGACACGAGCGGGAGTGTCAGGCCTTGATCACGACGGTGTCGGCGAGCTCGTCGTGCAGGCAGCGCCGCGACGCGCGAAAGATGCACAGCGAATCGACGAGGCCCACGAGCTGGCCGAGGATCGGCAGCACATTGAGCAGGCTGAACACGCCGTAGCGCAATCCGATCAAGCGGCCGAACGAGACGGGCGAGCCGTCACTGCGCACGATGCGCAGGCCGATCAGCCGTTTGCCGATGGTGCGGCCCTGAGTGGCCAGCAAGTAGCCGTTGAGCAGCAGGAACACAACGAACCCCATGGCGGGGTTGAGAAATGACAGGCTGAAATAGTCACGAGTTTGAGCGAAAGGGGCCCACGGGGTGACGGCGCTGGCGAGGAAGATGGCTGCCAAGCTCACGACCACGTCGATGATGGCCGCCAGCAGTCGCTGGCCGCGCCCGCCGAGCACCAGCCCGTCGGTTGCTTCCGGTACATCGGCGACTGCCGCACGCGGCGGCGCATAGCGTCCATCGTTGTCTACGCTGCTCATTGCTCCTCCCGAGCGTTGTCTTGTCGGACGATTCTGCCCCAGCCCGGCCGGGTGCAGAATCGGCTTTTCTGCTTCTCTTTGCACGCAGGCCGGAGATTGTCATGAACGCTGCTGTTCCTTCCCACGTGTTGCCCCTTGCCGAGCGCCGGCGCGTGCCGGCCGCCATGCACGACGCGCTGATGGCCCGCTTCGGCGAGCGCTGTTCTGCCGCGATGGCCGTGCGCGAGCAGCATGGCCGCGACGAGTCGCCGTTCGACGTGGCACCGCCCGAGCTGGTGGTGTTCTGCGAAAGCACCGACGACGTCGCCTTCGTCGTGCAGCAGGCCGATGTGCACGCTGTGCCGGTGATTCCGTTCGGCGTTGGTTCCTCGCTCGAAGGCCATTTGCTGGCAGTGCAGGGCGGGGTGAGCATCGACCTCGGCCGCATGAAGGCCATCGTCTCGCTGAATGCCGAAGACCTGACGGTCACGGTGCAGGCCGGTGTCACCCGCACCCAGCTCAACAACGAGATTCGCCACAGCGGACTGTTCTTTCCCATCGACCCGGGGGCTGATGCAACCCTGGGCGGCATGTGCGCAACGCGGGCCAGCGGCACGAACGCCGTGCGCTACGGCACGATGCGCGAGAACGTGCTCGGGCTCACGGTCGTCACGCCGCAGGGCGAGGTGATTCACACCGGCACGCGGGCACGCAAGTCCTCGGCGGGCTACGACCTCACGCGCTTGATGGTCGGCAGCGAAGGCACGCTGGGCGTGATCACCGAGGTGACGCTGCGGCTGTACCCGCTGCCCGAAGCGATTTCAGCCGCGACCTGCAGCTTCCCGAGCATCGATGCCGCGGTGCGCACGACGATCCAGATCATCCAGCTGGGCGTGCCGATCGCGCGCTGCGAGCTGCTCGACGTGAACGCCGTGCGCGCGGTGAACAAGCACGACAAGCTGACGCTGCCGGAGTCCCCGCTCTTGCTGATGGAGTTCCACGGCAGCGAGGCCGGCGTGGCCGAGCAGGCAGCGACTGTGCAGCAGATCGCCGCCGAGTTCGGTGGCGAAGATTTTCAGTGGGCGACCACGCCGGAAGAGCGCACCCGGCTCTGGACCGCGCGCCACCACGCCTACTTTGCAGGCCTGCAGACGCGGCCCGGTTGCCGAACCGTGACCACGGACACCTGCGTGCCGATCTCGCGCCTGGCTGAGGGCATCAACGAGAGCGTGGCCGAGGTCGATGCCGCTGGGCTGCCGTATTACATCGTCGGCCACGTGGGCGACGGCAACTTCCACCTCGCGTACCTGATCGACCCCGCAGTGCCAGCCGAGCGCGAACTGGCCGAGCGGCTCAACCGCCAGATGGTGCAGCGCGCCTTGCGGCTGGATGGCACCTGCAGCGGCGAGCACGGCATCGGCCTGCACAAGATGGAGTTCCTGCTCGACGAAGCGGGCGCCGGCGCGGTGGCGATGATGCGCAGCCTGAAGCGGGCACTCGACCCGAAGAACATCATGAATCCGGGAAAGATCTTCACCCTTTGAGCTGGAAAGCCCGCCCGTAGACTCGGCGGGTGAACTCTTCCTCCCTTCCGCTTTCCCGCTTGATCGGCCACACGGCCGATGCCGTGCAGGCCGTGCGCGCCGGCCAGTCGCTCAACGAGGCCCTGGCACGCTGCCCGGCCGAGGCCCGCCCCGGCACGCAGGCGCTGGCTTTCCAGGTGATGCGCACGCTCGGCAGTGCCCAGGCCGTACGCCAGAAGCTGGCGCCCAAGGCGCCGCCGCCTGCTGTCGACGCGCTGCTGCTCACCGTGCTGGCCTTGCTGTGGCCCGATGTCGACCAGGGTGCCATCTATGCGCCGCACACGGTGGTCAACCAGGCCGTCGAGGCGGCCAAGCAGCGAACCAAGGCCAGTGCCTCGTTCATCAACGCGGTGCTGCGGCGCTTTCTGCGCGAACGAGACGCGCTGGTCGCCGCCGTGCAGGCCGACCCGGTGGCGCGCTACAACCACCCGCGCTGGTGGATCGAGCGCCTGCGGACCGACTGGCCGACCCAGTGGGAGTCGGTGCTGCACGCCGCCAACCGGCACCCGCCGATGACATTGCGCGTCAACGCGCGCCGCGGCACGGCGGTGCACTACGTCCAACGCCTGGCCGAGGCGGGCATCGAAGCACGGGTGGTTGGCCCGCAGGCTGTTCTGCTGACAACGCCTCAGCCGGTGCAGCGCCTGCCCGGCTTCGCTGAGGGCGACGTGTCTGTGCAAGATGCCGCCGCGCAGCTTGCTGCCAGCCTGCTGATCGGCGATGGACTGCCTGCCGGGGCGCGTGTGCTCGATGCCTGCGCGGCTCCAGGCGGCAAGACGGCTCATCTGCTGGAGCTGGCCGACCTCGACGTTCTGGCCCTGGACAGCGACGCCGTCCGCCTGAAGCGCGTGCAGGAAACGCTGTCGCGCCTGGGCCTGAGCGCGCACGTGCTGGCGGCGGACGCCCGCGAACCAGCCACTTGGTGGGACGGCCGGCTCTTCGACGCCATCCTGCTCGACGCGCCCTGCAGCGCCTCGGGCATCGTGCGCCGCCACCCCGACGTGCGCTGGCTGCGCCGTGCCAGCGACATCCCGACCCTGGCCCGAACCCAGGCGCAGTTGCTCGACGCGCTCTGGCTACTGCTCAAACCCGGTGGCAGGCTGCTCTATTGCACCTGTTCGGTGTTCAAGGCCGAAGGCCAAGCGGTGATCGACGCTTTTTTGCAACGGGAAAGCGCCGCCAGCCTCGCCCCACAACCGGCTTCTCCCGGCCACCTGCTGCCGCTGCCCGACAATGAAGACAACGGCGCCGCGCCCGGTTCCGGTGCATCGCCCGACTTCTTCTTCTACGCTTTGCTGGCCAAGGCCTCCACCTGATTCGCTCGTGCCCTGCACCACTCAGACAAGCACTGCCGCCGCCCACCCTGGATCGCCAACTCGGCCTCTGTACGCCTGGGTGCGGGTGTGGGCCATGCTGGCCTTGTGCCTGCTGATGCTGGTGGGCAGCCCGGTCGCACGGGCCGAGCCGATCACCTTGGACAGTTTCGAGCTGGCCCGTACCGACGAGGGCCTGGTGCTCAGCTTTTCAGCCCGCTTCGATCTGTCGCGCACCGTCGAAGATGCGCTGCTGAAAGGCGTGCCGCTGTTCTTCGTCGCCCAGGCCGACGTCTTCCGTGACCGCTGGTACTGGCGCGACAAAGAGGTCAACAGCGTCACCCGCACCTGGCGCCTGGCCTACCAGCCGCTGACGCGCAAGTACCGCGTCACCTTCGGCGGGCTGAGCCAGCATTACGACAGTCTGTCCGACGCGCTGACTGCCGTCAGCCGCACCATCAACTGGAAGCTCGCCGAGCCGTCGATGCTCGACGACGGCCGCCACTACGTCGAGTTCAGCTACCAGCTCGACACCACGCAGATGCCGCGCCCGATGCAGATCGGCATCGGTGGCCAGGCCGACTGGACTTTGCGCATCGAGCGGGTTCGCCGCTTGAACTGACCGCGCCGGTGAGCTAGGTTCTGCCATGACCAAAGCCTCACGCTGGGCCTGGATCGTTTCGCTGGTCGCCGTGACGGGCGCCGGCCTGGTGCTCGTGTTCCTACTCTCGCTGGCGACCAACAGCCGTGGCCTCTACGAGCGGCACTACGTCTGGCTGTTCTGGGTCAACGTGGTGGTGGCTGGGCTGCTGCTGCTGGTGATCGGCATTGCCGGCGTGCGGCTGCTGCTGCGCGTGCGGCGTGGCAAGTTCGGCAGCCGCCTGCTGCTGCGGCTGGCGGCGGTGTTCGCGATGGTGGGCGTGGTGCCGGGCGTGCTGATCTACACCGTGTCGTACCAGTTCGTGTCGCGCAGCATCGAGACCTGGTTCGACGTGAAGGTCGAGGGTGCGCTCGATGCCGGCCTGAGCCTCGGCCGCGCCACGCTCGATGCGCAGGTCAACGACCTGGCGACCAAGACGCGCCTTGCCGCCGAGCGCCTGAGTGACACCGCCAACCCGGTGCCGCCGTTGGCGCTGGAGCGGCTGCGCGAGCAGCTGTCGGCGCAAGAGGTCACGCTGCTCGGCGCCAATGGGCAGGTGCTGCTGACGGTGGGCCGCATCACTACGGCGTTCTCGCCCGATCGGCCCAACGCCATGCAGCTGCGGCAGGTGCGCAGCGCACGCGTCGTGAGCCAGCTCGAGGGGTTGGACGAAGACAGCATCGCCGCCTCGAGCGCGGCCCGTGTGCGCGCCATGGCCTACATGCCCAGCAACAGCTTCTCGCTGGAATCGCAAGACCGGTTCCTGATGGTGACGCAGATGCTGCCCACCGCCATGGTCACCAACGCCCTCTCGGTGCAGGCCGCCTACCGCGAGTACCAGCAGCGGGCGTTGGCGCGCGACGGTTTGCGCCGCATGTACATCGGCACGCTGACCTTGACGCTGGTGCTGGCGGTGTTCGGCGCCTTGCTGCTGGCCGTGACGCTCGGCAACCAACTGGCTCGGCCGCTGCTGGTGCTCGCCGAAGGTGTGCGCCAGGTGGCGCGAGGCGACCTCACGCGTAAACAGGTGTTTGCCTCACGTGATGAGCTGAGCGGCCTCACCCGCTCGTTTGCCGACATGACCGAGCAGCTCTCCGAAGCCCGCTCGCTGGTGCAGCGCAGCCTGGCGCAGCTCGAAGCGGCCCGCACCAACCTGCAAACCATTCTCGACAACCTGACCGCCGGCGTGATCGTGTTCGACCGCGACGGCCACATCGACACCGTCAACCCCGGCGCCACACGCATCCTTCGCCTGCCCGTCTCGGCCTACCGCGGCCGCCTGCTGAGCGAGGTGCCGGGTCTGCAAGACTTTGCCGCGGCCGTGGCGCAGCG
>Ga0307515_10009777_pt1 | contig 18481 bp, 18 predicted proteins | sample 17_EM_MG_FD_194513 | JGI IMG/M metagenome (GOLD analysis project Ga0307515, IMG submission 194513) | Populus trichocarpa ectomycorrhiza microbial communities from riparian zone in the Pacific Northwest, United States - 17_EM | ecosystem: Host-associated > Plants > Roots > Unclassified | place...
CACCTGAGCGCGCGCATGCGTGCGTTGGCCGACTTCCTGCACCCACGGCTGCAGGCGCTGGCCGCCAGCGTCAGCGACGCCGCATTGGCGTCGCTGAACTAGCGCGTTATGGGAAGCTGAAGTTCACCGGCGGCACCGCCAAGCGGGTGTCGATCGGCTGCGTCTTCAGCACACCGTCGGACTCTGCCTCCAGCATGTACAGGCCTGCCACCGCCGCGTCGGCCGTGAAGGTGATCGAGGTCGGCGATGGCACGTAGGCCGCCTTCAGCGGCGCATCGATCGGCAAGGCCAGCACGTAGGCGCCGGTCAGGCTGTCGACGAGACCGAAACTCACCTCCACCGTCGGGCCGGCGGTGAAGCTTTGCAGCGCACGCACCGTCGCGGTGGCAGGTGCCAGCGTCCCGACCACCGGACGCAGGCCCAGCGGCGCCGGGCCCGGCACGATCGGCACTGTCGCGCTGTTGACGTACGTGTAGTCGACCGTGTCGGTTGGCACGCCGGTCATCACCGCGGTGGCACGGCCTTCAGCACTGATGACCAGGTCGTAGGTGCCCACAGGCACCGGGTACAGCACGAACTTGCCGTTGCCGTCGGGCGCGGTCGTCTTGACCGGCACGCCGTCGACCTGCACCGAAACGCGCGTGTCGGCCATCGACAGCGCCGGATCGACATAGCCCACCACGCCCTGGCCAGCGGTCGTCACCAGCGGGATCGCCTGGATCACCGGCTTGAGCTTGTACTTGCCCGAGTTGCCGGCCTTGACGACCGATTTGCAGGCGTCGAAGTCGAGCACCATGTCCAGCACCTGGCCCACATCGACCGTCGTGTCGATGTTGATCTTCAGGCCGCTTTGCTGGCCGCTGGGCGTGTCGAGCGCGGTCTCGTCTTCACCGGTGGGCACCACCGAATTGGCCAGCGGCGACGCGTGGTCGTTCTCGGCCAGCACCAGGCGCATCTGGCTGTAGTGGCCGGCCGTCAACGGCAGCTCACCCAGCGACTCGACCACGCCGTTTTGCAATGTCAGCAGGTCGACCCGGTGCACCGGGTTCAGCACCAGCTCGGACCAGCCGGCGTCGTTGTCGCTGGCATCGGCGCTCTGGTGCACACGCACCTTCTCGATCGTGATGTTGACCTCGTCGTAGCCGCATGAGGGCGCATCGGTCAGGCCGATCCGCATCGTGCCGGTGCCGCCGATGCCACCACCGCCGCCACTGCCACCACCACCACCGCATGCCACCAACATCGACGTGACGATCCCGCCCAACAGGGCGCTCCAACAACGCAGCTTCATGTTTCTTCTCCAACTAAATCCAGGTCCTGCTTCGACGCGCTGTTCAGCGGCTCTTCGAAGTAGTAAATGCCCAGGCCCACGCGCGCGGCGTGCGGCTCGGGGCTGTCTTCGGGCACGCCGGTGTCGTGCTCCAGCAACCAGCGGTCCATGCGCTCCAGCAGGGCCTGCGCCTGCACCGACGTCAGCTTGCGCAGTGCCGGCAAGTGCGATGCCGCGATGCGGTGGTACATGACTTTGCGCTGGAAGCGCGGCTCGGTCTTGCCGTGGTCGATGTTGTGTTCGATCGTCGCGATCAGGTCGGCCACGTCGGCGCCGAGGATCACCAGCTTGTCGGCCACGCTGCTGGCCGGCACGTAGGCACGGGTCAGCGGCTCGATGCGACCGTCGCTGTGCCTGCGCACGGCGCCGACGCGCAGCAGCTCGTCCAGCACCGCGCGGGCCGGCACGTCTCCGCTGTGGCGGCGCACCAGCTCGGCGAAGCTGCGCGGCCCTTCGTCGCGCAGCCAGCGTGGCGAGCCGTCGCTCTCGGTGAAATCGAGGTCGCGCAGCCAGCCCGTCAGCACCCGGGCCGCGCGGTTGTAGCGCTCGCCGGGCTCGGCCTCATCGCCGGGCCGCTCGGCCAGCAGGCGGGCGACCTCTTTGCGGGTCAAGCCCGAGAGGATCGCCGCCCGTGACATCGAAGGCGCCTTGCCCTCGATGCTGAAGTCCTTCATCGCCACCTCCACAAACACGCGCTTGGCAATCTCTTCGAAGGCGATGAAGGACATGGACTGCCGAAGCAACAGGCGGAACAGCGGTCGCAACAAGGTTGCGGTCGCTGTTTCCAGAACCCGTTGAGCGCGTACCAGCGTGGTCATTGTTGGGAAAATTTTCCCAAATATTTCACCACGTGCTCGTCGTCAGTTGTATGGGCATGTCACGGCCAGGGTTGTCCGCGCCGGCTGTCCGACGGAGTGTCCGCGGACAGTCAAGCCAAGCCACGAATCTTCCCCAAGCCATTGATTTTGAAAGAGAAATCTCCACGACGGAGGCTGGTACAGGGCTTGCAATAAGAAGAGCCATCGAGACGACCGAGCCCACCGCCGGACACCATGATTCGTGACACCTCTGCGCAAGACCGGGTACTGACACCCCAACCGCTGTGGCAACGCCGCAAGACGGTGTTCATCGCCGCGGCCGGGGGACTGGCCATGGCGGGCCTGCTGGCCTGGGGTTGGCCGGCGCTCTCGCGCGGGCTGTCATCGCAGAGTTCGGTCAGTCTGGGCCGGTTGGCGGTGGCCGAGGTCGCCCGCGGCCCGTTGACACGCGACGTGGCCGGCGACGGCAAGGTCGTCGCCGCCGTCAGCCCGACGTTGTATGCCGGCAGCGCCGGCACGGTGACGCTGGCTATCCAAGCCGGTGACCAGGTCAAGCGCGGGCAGGAACTGGCGCGCATCGCCAGCCCCGACCTGAGCGCCCGGCTGGCGCAAGAGCGCTCGAACGCCGATGCATTGCAAAGCGAAGCGCTGCGCGCCGAGGCCGACGCGCGCCAGCAGCGTGCGATGGCGCAGGGCCAACTGGACACGGCGGCGATCGCCTACAAGACCGCGCAAAACGAACTGGCGCGCCAGACCCAGGCCTTCGAGGCCGGCGCCACCGCCCGCGCACAGGTCGACCAGGCACGCGACGCTGTCGACCGCGCCCAGGTGGCGTTGAAGCAAGCCAAGGAGCTGCTGAATCTGAAGGACGACGCGATGCACTTCGAACTGCAGGCCAAGCGCCAGGCCTTCGAGCGCCAGCAGCTGATGGTCAAGGACATCGTGCGCCAGAGCGACGAGCTGACCGTGCGCTCGCCGGTCGACGGCCAGGTCGGCCAGCTGTTCATCAGCGACCGCATGAGCGTAGCCAAGGACGCCAAGCTGCTGACCGTCATCGACCTGTCGCAACTCGAAGTACAGATGCAGGTGGCCGAGAGCTTTGCCCGCGAACTGCAGCCTGGCATGCCCGGCGAGATCAGCGGCAATGGCCAGCGCTGGAAGGGCAAGGTCAGCTCGGTCTCGCCCGAGGTCGTCAACAACGAGGTCGCGGCGCGGCTGCGCTTCGATGGCGCGCTGCCCGAGCAACTGCGCCAGAACCAGCGCCTGTCGGTGCGCGTGCTGCTGGACCAGCGCGACAACGTGCTGACCGTCGCCCGCGGCAGCTTCGTCGACGACGGCGGCGGCCGTGTCGCCTACGTGCTGCACGACGGCGTCGCCGAGAAGCGCGCCATCAAGCTCGGCGCACAAAGCCTGGCCAAGGTCGAGATCCTTGAGGGTTTGAAGCCCGGCGACCAGGTCGTGATCTCCGGCACCGACAACTTCCGCGGCGCCGAGCGCGTCGTGGTCAGCCCCTGAACCCCATTCCGATTCAAGAGAGAGACGAGGAACCCGCCATGCTGAAGATGCAGTCCCTGTCCAAGGTCTACCGCACCGAGATGGTCGAGACCTATGCACTGCGCAATTTCGACCTCGAGGTGAAGGCCGGCGAGTTCGTCGCCGTCACCGGCCCGTCGGGCTCGGGCAAGACCACCTTCCTGACCATCGCCGGCCTGCTCGAAGCCTTCACCGGCGGCCGCTACGAGCTGGACGGCATCGACGTCAGCCGCATGGCCGACGACGAGCGTTCGCGCATCCGCAACCAGAAGATCGGCTTCATCTTCCAGGCCTTCAACCTGATCCCGGACCTGAATGTGATCGACAACATCGAGGTGCCGCTGCGCTACCGCGGCATGCCCAACGCCGAGCGGCGCCAACGCGCGGCCGATGCGCTGGCCCGTGTGGGTCTGTCGGCGCGTGCGCGCCACTACCCGAGCGAGTTGTCGGGTGGCCAGCAGCAGCGCGTGGCCATCGCCCGCGCACTGGCCGGCAGCCCGAAACTGCTGCTGGCCGACGAGCCGACAGGCAACCTCGACAGCCAGATGGCCCGCAGCGTGATGGACCTGCTCGAAGAGCTGCACCTCGAAGGCGCGACGATCGTGATGGTCACGCACGACCCGCAGCTGGCCGCGCGCGCGCAGCGCAATGTGCACGTGATCGACGGCCAGGTGGTCGACATCGCGGCGGAGCTGCACCTCGACCCGGCGCTGCTGCGCCCGCGCACGGCTGCGGCTTCTTGACAATGCGCCTTCGCCTCGTTCTCACCGCGCTGGCGCTGGCCTGCGCGCAAGCGGCGTCGGCTGAAGACCTGCTGCAGGTCTACGCCCAGGCCCGCGCGGCCGACCCGGTGCTGGCCGCGGCCGATGCGCAGCGCGGCGTGCAACGCGAGCTGGCCGTGCAGGCCCGCGCGGCGTTGCTGCCGCAGTGGCAGCTGAACGCCACCGAAACCCGCGACCAGCAAGACGGCTCACGCAGCCGCGAACTCGGCAGCAGCGTCAGCCAAACCTTGTTCGACCTGGGCAAGCTCCGCAGCTGGGACGCAGAACGCACGCTCGAATCGGCACAAGACCTGCGCGTGCGCGCCGCCGAGCAAGCCTTGTGCGCCCGCGTCGCCACGGCCTATTTCGGCGTGCTGTCAGCGCAGGCAGCGCTTGCCACCACCCGAGCCAATGAAGACGCGTTCGCGGCGCAGGTGGCGCAGGCGCAGAAGCGCTTCGATGCCGGCCTGTCGGCGCAGGTCGATGTCGACCAGGCTCGCGCGTACCACGCGCTGGCGCGCGGCAGCACGGTGCAAGCGCAACAGGCGCTGGCCGACGCGCGTGAGGCGCTGGCCCAGCTCACTGCGCAGACGCCAGGTGAACTGCGCCCGCTGTCGCCCGAGCTGCCGGCCTTGCTGCCCGAGCCGGCGCAGCCGCAAGCCTGGGTCGACCAAGCCTTGCGTGCGAACCCGCAGCTGCTCTCGCAATCACGCGTGGTCGACGCGAGCGAGCAGCGCATCGGCGCCGCGCGCGCCGCCCATTGGCCCACGCTCAGCGCCGGGCTGGACAGCGCGCGCGCCAGCGGCGCCGGCATCAGCGACGAACAACGCCGCGGCGGCACGCAGTTCGCGTTGCGGCTCACCGTGCCGCTGTTTGCCGGTGGTGCCACGCAGTCGCAGCTGCGCCAGGCCGGCTACCAGCGTGACCTGGCTCGCGACGACTTTGAAATCGCGCGCCGCGCGCTGAAGCGCGAAACCCAGGCGCAGTACCAGGCCGTGGCTTCCGGAGTCGCGCTGTTGGAAAGCACCCGCGCCGCGGTCAACGCGGCCGATCAGGCCCTCGCTTCTACCCGCGCCGGCCAGAGCCTGGGCACGCGCACGATGACCGATCTGCTGCTGGCGATCCAGACCCAGGCCCTGGCGCAAAGCGCGCACGACCAGGCACGCCACGGCTATGTGCTCGCCCGGTTGCTGTTGCAGCAAGCCGCCGGTGCGCTCGGCGAGCCCGAGCTGGCCGCCGTCAACCAATTGCTCTTGAAGGGGACCCTCTGATGCTCGCCTACTACTTCGACCTCGCGCTGCGCAGCTTCAAGTCGGCCCGCGCGCTGAGCCTGCTGATGATCCTGGCGCTGGGCTTGGGCATCGGTGCCTGCATGACCACGCTGACGGTCTACAAGGTGCTCGCCGGCGACCCGATCCCGCACAAGAGCGACCGGCTGTTCAACGTGCAGATCGACGCCGGCAACATGATCGGCTACGAGTCCGGCCAGGAGCCCATCTTCCAGCTCAGCCGCTTCGACGCAGAGGCGCTGATGCGCGCCCGGCACGCCAAGCGCCAGGTGATGATGAGTGGCGCCAACGTGCCAGTGCAGCCCGAGTCGACATCGATCAAGCCCTTCTTTTCGGTCGCGCGCTACGCCACGACCGACTTCTTCGCGATGTTCGACGCGCCCTTCCTCTACGGCAGCGGCTGGGACGCCCAGGCGGATGCCAGCGAGGCACGAGTCGCGGTGATCACCTCCGAGCTGAACGAGAAACTCTTTGGCGGCGAGAACAGCGTCGGTCGCGAGGTGCAGATCCGCAGCGTCGCCTTTCGCATCGTCGGCGTGCTGAAAGCCTGGAAGCCGGTGCCGCACTTCTACGACATGACGATGGGCATGACCGAGTACGAGCAGGTGCTGCTGCCCTTCTCCACCGCGATGGGTCTGAAGTTCGGCACCTCGGGCAATATGGATTGCTGGGGCAGCTCCAATGGCCAGGGCCCCCGCGAAATGAACTCGCCTTGCGCGTGGGTCCAGTACTGGGTCGAGCTCGAGTCGGCCGACCAGGCGCCGGCCTTCTTTGACTATCTCGTCCAGTATTCTGAAGAGCAGCGGCGTGCCGGCCGTTTCGAGCGGCCGTCCAATGTGCGCCTGCGCAACGTGGTGGACTGGTTGACCTTCCAGAAGGCACTGCCCAGTGACGTGCGCCTGCAGGTCTGGCTGGCGTTCGGCTTCCTGCTGGTGTGCCTGACCAATACCGTGGGCCTGCTGCTGGCCAAGTGCCTGCGCCGCTCCGGCGAGATCGGCGTGCGCCGCGCGCTGGGTGCCACCAAGCGGGACGTGTTCGCGCAATTCCTCGTCGAAGCCGGCACGATCGGCGTGGCCGGCGGCGCGCTGGGACTGGTGCTGGCCGCGCTCGGCCTTTGGCTGGTGCAGCACAGCCCGGCCGAGTACGCGCCGCTGGTCCGGATGGACTGGCCGTTGCTTTCATTGACGCTGCTGCTGGCGCTCGCGTCCAGCCTGATCGCCGGTCTTCTGCCGGCCTGGCGCGCCGCCAATGTGACGCCGGCGCAGCAACTCAAGACGCAATAGGCAAGACGTAGTCAAAGCCGCCACAAGGAGCCCTCACCACCATGGACATCCTGCCCATCCTCTCCACGCTGCGTCGGCACAAGACTGCCGCCAGCCTGATCGTGCTGGAGATTGCGTTGACCAGCGCCATCGTCTGCAATGCGCTTCACTTGATCAGCCAGCGCATCGACACGCTGAATCACGACAGCGGCCTGCCCGAATCCGAACTCGTCGTGATCGGCGTGCGGGGCACCGGCGGCAACGCCGACCCCGATGAGCTGACCACTCGCGACCTGACGGCCATCCGCCAACTGCCCGGCGTGAAGAGCGCCACGCTGGTCAACCAGGTGATCTACGGTCGCAACAGCAACAACACCGACGTACGCCGGCCGGCCGACAAGAACAGTCCTCGTTACTCCAGCTCCTTGTACGCCGTCGGCGAGCAGGGGCTGGACAGCATGGGACTGAAGCTGGTCGCCGGACGCGACTTCAAACCGGAGGAATACCAACTCGGAACCGAGATCGACAAGCAAGCCGATCCGACCGTGGGCCAGGTCATCATCAACCGCGCGCTGGCCGAGAAACTCTTTCCCGGCGAATCGCCGCTGGGTCAATCGATCTACGGCTACACCGACAACCCTTCGGTGGTCGTCGGCGTCGTCGAGCGGCTGACCCACCCTTATCCCGGCAAGTCGCGGCACGACAACGAAGGGTTCTCGATGCTGCTGCCGCTGCGCGGCACCTTCCGCGGCGGCGACTACCTCGTTCGCACCGAGCCCGCACAGCGCGACGCCGTGATGAAGGCCGCCACGGCCGTTATTGAGCGCAATGACCCGTCACGCATCGTGACAAACACCAAGACCCTCACCGACATGCACGCCAGCTACTACGCGCAGGATCGTGCGATGGTGTGGTTGATGGGCGGCGTGATCGTCGCGCTGATGGTGGTCACCGCGTTCGGCATCGTCGGCCTGGCGAGCTTCTGGGTCCAGCAGCGCACGCGCATGATCGGCACGCGCCGCGCGATGGGTGCCACCAAGGGCCAGATCCTGCGTTACTTCCAGCTCGAGAACTTCCTGTTGTCGACCGTGGGCATCGCGATCGGCATGGCTGGGGCTTTCGGCCTGAGCCTGGTCCTGATGGCGAGTTACGAGATGCCGCGGCTGCCGCTGCTGTACCTGCCGATCGGCGCATTGGCCTTGTGGGCGCTGGGCCAGATCGCGGTGCTCGCGCCGGCCCGCCGCGCCGCGGCGCTACCGCCGGTGGCGGCGCTGCGCAGCTGATGCATGCGATGAGGGCTTACGCGCGGCGGTGGTGTGTCGGTTGATATGCTCGCCGCCTCATGCACACCGTCCTGATCATCGACGACAACCCTGGCGTCGGCGAAGCCCTCGCGCTGTTGCTGTCCCTGCGCGACATCAAGGCCATGTACGCGGCCACGCCGGACGACGGCTTGGCGCTGCTGGCCCGCCAGCCGGTCGACCTGGTGATCCAGGACATGAACTTCAGCGCCGACACGACGTCCGGCGAAGAAGGCGTGGCACTGTTTCGCGCGCTGCGCCAGCGCAGTCCTGACCTGCCGGTGATCTTGCTGACCGCGTGGACGCGGCTGGAGAGTGCGGTCGAGCTGGTCAAGGCCGGTGCCGCCGACTACCTGGCCAAGCCCTGGGATGACGCCAAGCTGCTGGCCACGGTGCAGAACCTGCTGGAGCTGGGCGACACGACCCGCGAGCTGAGCCGCGCACGGCAGGAGCGCCGGGCGCGACGCGACGCGCTGCTGCAGCGCCTGGACATCGACGGCCTGGTCTTCCAGTCCGAAGCGATGCTGTCGATGCTCGAGTTGGCGGCCCAGGTCGCGCGCACCGAGCTGCCGGTGCTGGTGACCGGGCCGAACGGCAGCGGCAAGGAGCATGTGGCAACCATCCTGCACGCCAACTCGGCGCGCAAGGCCCTGCCCTTCGTCGCACTGAACTGCGGCGCGCTGCCGGCCGAGTTGATCGAAGCCGAGCTGTTCGGCGCCGACAGTGGCGCCTACACCGGCGCCCACCGCGCACGCGAGGGCCGCTTCGAGGCCGCGCATGGCGGCACGCTGTTCCTCGACGAGATCGGCAACCTGCCGCTGGCCGGCCAGGTCAAGCTGCTGCGGGTGTTGGAGACTGGCCGCTTCGAGCGCCTGGGGTCGAGCAAGACGCGTGAATCGAAGGTACGGATCGTCAGCGCGACCAATGCCGACTTGCGCGCCATGGTCGCAGCCGGCACCTTCCGCGAAGACCTGTACTACCGGCTCAACGTGTTCGAGTTGCGCGTGCCGCCATTGGTCCAAAGGCGGGACGACGTGCTGCCGTTGGCGATCCACTTTCTCGGCGGCGACGCGAAACGCCTGGGCGACGCGGCGCGCGACGCGCTGCTGGCCCATGCCTGGCCCGGCAACGTGCGCGAGCTGAAAAACGTGATGGCCCGCGCCGCGCTGTTGGCCGGCGACGGCGTCATCGCACCGGCCCACCTGCAGATCGAGGCGCCGAGCAAGCCCGTTGCCGCGCGGGACCTCAACGAGCCGAGCCGAGAGGCTGTGCTGGCCGCGCTGGCCGATGCCCACGGCGTGGTCAGCCGTGCGGCACAGGCGCTGGGCTTGTCGCGCCAGGCGCTGTATCGGCGCATGGAACGCTACGGCCTGGCCACCGAGGCCAGCCCCGGCTCGGCCTTCTGACGCGAATGGCCGCCCGCGGGCCCGTGCACAGCCTGCAGGCACGCTTGGCGCTGCTGCTGGTGGTGGTGGTCGTGCTGGCCGGCGTGCTGCACGCCGCGCTGGTGCAGTGGCCGGTGCCGCCAGTGCTGGCGCTGCTGCACCGCCGGCTGGGCTGGGACGTCAGCGCCCCCCTGCCCGGCAGCATGGCCGCCATGGCCTGGACGCTGTTGTTGCTGCTGCCTTTCGTGTTCGCACTGGCCGCGTACGCCACGGCCCCGCTGCAGCGCCTGCTGCGCGCGCTGCAAGGTGCCGTGCTGAGCTACCGCGAGGGCGACTTCAGCATGTCGATCCGCGCCCAGGGCCGCGGCGAATTGGGCGAGCTGCTGCGGCTGCACAGCGAGCTGGGCATGGCCCTGCGTGAGCAGCGTCAGCAACTGGCCCAGCGCGAACTGCTGCTGGACACCGTCGTGCAGAACACGCCGCTCGCACTGTTGCTGTGCAGTGACGGAGGCTCCCAAGCGGCAGCGTCGTCGACGCCTCACCAAGGCCAGGTGGTCTACGCCAACATTGCCGCACGGCAGTTGCTGGCGCAAGGCCGCAGCCTGGTCGGAACGATGCTGGACGCGGTGCTGGCCAACGTGCCGCCCGACCTGCGCGACGCCGTGGCGAGCCAGCAGGACCAGCTGTTCTCGGTCACCGACGACGGCGGCCACGAAGAGCACTTTCACCTGTCGCAGCGCGCGCTGCTGCTGCAAGGCACACCGCACCGGTTGATCCTGCTGCGGCGCATGACGCGCGAGCTGGCGCGCGAAGAGGTGGCCAGCTGGAAGCGCGTGATCCGCGTCATCAGCCACGAGCTGAACAACTCGCTGGCGCCGATCTCATCGCTCGCGCACAGCGGCGCCGAGTTGGCACGCCGCGGCCAGACCGAGAAGCTGCCGCAGGTCTTCGACAGCATCGGTGGCCGCGCGGCCCACCTGCACACTTTCCTGTCCAGCTACGCGCAATTCGCCAAGCTGCCGCAGCCGCGCATCGAGCCGGTCATCTGGCCCGACTTCCTGGCGCGCCTGGGCGGGCACAGCCAGTTCCGCCTCGACGGCGAAGTCCCCACCACGCCGTCACACTTCGACGCCGGGCAGGTCGAGCAGGCGCTGATCAACCTGCTGAAGAACGCGCACGAATCGGGCGGCCCGGCCGACGAGGTGAGCCTGGCCGTCAGCACCCGCGACGGCGAGACCCGCTTCACCGTCGCCGACCGCGGCCCCGGCATGAGCGAGGCCGTGCTGGCCCAGGCCCTGCTGCCGTTCTACTCGACCAAACGCAGCGGCACCGGCCTCGGCCTCGCCCTCGCCCGCGAGATCGCCGAGGCGCATGGCGGGCGCATCGCGCTGGCCAACCGCGAAGGTGGCGGGTTGGTCGTGACATTGGTGCTGCCGGCCGGGTGAACGCCCAAGCGTGACGCGTGCCACCGGCGTTATCCTTGCCGCTCTCTCATCTCTTGAAGTTGCCGCAGCATGCTGATCGTGATCACCGGTGGCGTTCTCGCCCTGCTGGGTTTCTTGTCAGCCGTGGTCCTGGTGACCGCGCCGATGGGCTGGATGGCGGCGACGCCCGGCCTGACGCTGTGGGTCTTGTTCCCGCTGTTCACCCTGATCGGCTACGGTCTGCTGGCCATCGGCAGCCGTGACCCGGCGGTACGCGTGCCCACGCGCCTGCTCGGCGGTGGCCTGTTGTTGCTGGCGTTGCTGGCCGCGATCGGCCTGATGGCCAGCGGCGCGGGCTTTCTGCAGCTGCACGGCGACAGCAGCGCGCCGCTGTGGTACGTGCTGGTGCTGGGCGGCGTGATCGGCGGGGTTGGCAGCGCCACCGCCGGCGTCAGCCGAAGCGCCTGAACACGAGGTCGCGGTAGCCGCGATAGAAGAACGCGAAGACGAACGTCGCAATCGCTGAGACGCTGACGTACATCCCGATCAGCAGCACCGACGCGGCCCCTTCGCCGCGGCCGAACCAGAAACTCGGCACCGCGGCGATCAACATGGCCGCGAAGTAGGCCCGGCGCTCGCCAAGCCAGCGCGCCAAGCCGCTGAAACCGACGAACGCCACCAGCATGATGGCCGCGAACACCTGCCAACGACCGATGTCCGACAGGGTGGCTGCTTGTGGGCCCGTTCGCCTGGGATCGAACAGGCCGGTGAGCGCGCTGGCCACCAGGGCGGTCGACAGCAGCAGCATCAACAGCAACGGCAACCAGCCGCCCAGCATCACGCCGTGAAGGCGTGAAGGGGCAGCAGGCGTTTGCTCGGCCCGCGGGACGAGCGGCCGGTGCGTGCTGGGGTAGCGCGCCAGCCGGCGGGCCTCGGCAGCGGCCAAGTCGGCCAGCTCAGCCTCGGCCGAATCGAGCAACGGGTCGATGTCCGGCAGATCGTGCGCGACGACCATGTGCCCGCAGCGCGAGCAGCTGATCTCGCGGCCCGGATCCAGCGGCGCCCCGCAGCCGCGGCAGGGCCAGTTCAGGTGCCGGCCCAGGCCTTGCGGCGAGGCGGCCATCAGCTCGGCCCGCGGCCGCAGCGAATGCGCGAGCCGCGGCAGGTCGAGCACCAACAGCGGCGTGCGGCAGTAGCGACATTGGTCGTCGCCTGTGGCTGCCGGGCCGCCGCAGTTCAGGCAGTGCAGCGCGAGCTTCTCTTCGGCAAGCGCGCGGCGCTCGGCCGCGCCCGGTGGTCTGACGAGGCCCCGCTCTGACAGCAGCCCGCTGTGGCTGTGCAGATGCCCGTGACCGTGTCGGCATTCGAGGACCGCGAAGAGGCCGAAGCGGGTCCGGTTCTGCACCGGCCTCAGCCGCGCAGTGCAGATTGGGCATGCGGGGTGCTCGACCTGCGCGTCGGCCAACGGCTGCTTCGCCGCCGTCTCCATCACCCGCAACAACCGCACCCAGCCCAAGGCCTCCAGATGCACTGATTCGAAACGGTCGAACCAGACTAGGCGGCATCCCGCGCACTGTTCCACCGTGACCGGCGCACTCTTGTGCGACGGCAGGGCCAGCTCCTGCATCGGCGCTCGGCAACGCGGGCAGCCCATCAGCGGGCGGGAGGTGTCTTCAGCGGTCGTCGTCGGCGTCACGGCGGGCATTCTCAGCGAGGTCCATGCCGGCACGCATTGGCCGCCAGAGCCGAAATCTCAGCCGAGCGTGAAACCCGACTCAGCCGCTTGCCGGTGTCCCGCAAATGGGTGATCCGTCCCCCCAACCTGAATCTGACGCGAAACTGACAACGGCGCTACGATCTGGCTCAAGCAGCCGCCGGGAGCCCACCATGAACCTCGCCCAACTGTCCGCAATGAAGGCCTGGATGGTGGCGCACCGCCAATGCGCGCCGATCGAATACCACACCTGGGACGCGGTGCTGACGCTGTGGCTGATGGGCTGGATGGGCGCGCCGGCCTTCATCGTGCTGGACGACCTGTGGGCGGTGCTGGCCTGCGTGGCGCTGTTCTTCTTGCCGCCGACCTACCTTCGGTTGCGGCGTCGGTTGCACCAGCGCCAGCAGCTGCGCTGCGACTGGCTGGAGGTGGTCCGGCCCTCGACTCGCTCGACGGCCTGAGCGACGGCCTCAGCTGGACTCGGCGTCTGCGCCCGGTTGCTCACGCGGCAGGCCGGCGCGCTCGTCCGGCGGCGCACGGGCCACGCTGGCGGCGACCAGCATCTGCACCTGCACCACGTCGACCGGCTGGCTCAGCCGGCACTTGTAGCTGCGTGCGCCCCGGCCGCTGCCTTCCATCGCTGCCAGACCGTCCGGCAGCAGGTGGCCGTTGAAGATCTGCAGGCTGACATGGCTCCGGTGCGGCGCGATCGCCAGCAACGGCGCACCGGCCCAGACGAACACCAACTGGCCCCAGCGGATGATTTCGGTCAACGCCGGCTCGGCCTCGCGCACCGCAGCGCGCAGCACCTGCGCGATTTCGCGCTGGGCTTCGGGCTGGAAGTCCAGCCAAGCCGAGACCAGGGCCTTGGAACGGGGGCCGGTGCGCATGATCGAAGCGGGCTCCAGGGCAACGCGCGTTGCGGATGAAAGCGCGGCGGGGTCGTTAGAGCTGGCGCGACTGGAAGGTGTCGCAGTCCTGCACCCGGCCACTGTCGAGCCCGCGGCGGAACCAGGCCACCCGCTGCGCGCTGGTGCCATGGGTGAATTTCTCGGGCACCACATGGCCCTGCGACTGGCGCTGCAGCGCGTCGTCGCCGATGCGCGAGGCGGCGTTCAACGCCTCTTCGACGTCACCCGATTCGAGAATCTGCCGCGCGTTGTTGGCATGGTGGCCCCAGACGCCGGCGAAACAGTCGGCCTGTAACTCCACCCGCACCGACAGCGCATTGGCCTGCGCCTCGCTGCCGCGGCCGCGGCGCTGCTCGACCTTTTCGCTGATGCCCATCAGGTTCTGCACATGGTGGCCCACCTCGTGGGCGATCACGTAGGCCTGGGCAAAGTCGCCGGGCGCGCCGAGCTGGCGGCGCAAGGTTTCGTAGAAAGCCAGGTCGATGTAGACCTTCTGGTCCCCCGGGCAGTAGAACGGCCCCATCGCCGATTGCCCCTGCCCGCAGGCGGTGCGCGTGGCACCGCGGAACAGGATCAGCTTGGGCGGTTGATAGTGGCTGCCCGATTGCTGGAACAGTTGGGTCCAGACGTCTTCGGTATCTGCCAGCACGGTGGAGACGAAGGCGGCTTCCTTGTCATTGGCCGGCGGGGCGTGGCCAGGCGTCTGCGTCGTGGCTGGGCCGGCACTGGGGTCGCCGCTGAGCAGGCCCAGCATCGTCAACGGGTTGATGCCGAAGATCCAGCCGGCCACGACGGCCACGGCCACCGTGCCGAGGCCGACACTGCCGCCACCCAGGCGCAGCCCACCACCACCACCGCCGGCATCACGGCGGTCTTCGACGTTGTCGCTCTGTCGGTTGCCTTCCCAGCGCATGGCACCATCCCCCACGGTTTTCAGGCGCCGGGGCCAATACCCTGGCAGGCCTTTTTCACAAGCGGCGACCCACACGTTGGGGTCGTCCAAGGCAAGGGCAAAACGCGCGCCATGCTCCCGGGCTCACCTTCCAGTGGGGGCGCGGCCCGATTGGCGGGCCGATCAGGCGATTGTGAAACTTTTTATGACACGGTGCGCTGTGCCGAGCCGCTGTAGTGGCAGGCATGGAACAGCTGCAAGGCCAATTGGCGCAGCGCGGGGTCGCTGCTGGCATGGGCCAGCGCGATGCGCTCGTAGGCGTAGAGCCGGTCGAAGCACATGCGGGTCATCTGCACCGGGTGGCCTTCGGCCGCCATCAGCACGTGAAAACGCTGCAGGGCCTGAACCCCGGCGTCGCCGCCGGCAGCCCCCAACGGCAAACTGGCCAGCGCCTCGGTGTCCAAGCCGGCCATGAAGGGCAAGCGGGCGCGCGTGGGGGCATGGGCAACAGTGGTCGTGGGCATCGCAGTCTCCTGAAAGCGCATGGCTTGAGGCCATGCTGCTGCGATGGTGCGCTGGATGCAGGCCGGGCGATCGGCCGAACAACGGCCGAATCAGGCCCGAAAAGCGGATCCGAACCGGTCCGGCCTCGCTTCAGGCCTTGGGCAGCGTGACCCCGCGCTGGCCTTGGTACTTGCCGCCGCGGTCCTTGTAGCTGGTCTCGCAGACCTCGTCGCTCTCGAAGAACAGCACCTGCGCGCAACCTTCACCCGAGTAGATCTTGGCCGGCAACGGCGTGGTGTTGCTGAATTCCAGCGTCACGTAGCCTTCCCACTCGGGCTCGAACGGGGTCACGTTAACGATGATGCCGCAGCGGGCGTAGGTGCTCTTGCCCAGGCAGATCGTCAGCACGCTGCGCGGGATGCGGAAGTATTCGACCGTGCGCGCCAGCGCGAAGCTGTTGGGCGGGATGATGCAGACATCGCTCTCGATGTCAACAAAGCTCTTCTCGTCGAAGTTCTTCGGGTCGACCACCGTCGAGTGGATGTTGGTGAAGACCTTGAACTCGCGCGCGCAGCGGATGTCGTAGCCGTAGCTTGAGGTGCCGTAGCTGACGATCTTGTGGCCGTCGGGCGCGTTGCGCACCTGGCCCGGCTCGAACGGCTCGATCATGCCGTGCTGCTCGGCCATGCGCCGGATCCACTTGTCGCTCTTGATGCTCATCGGATGGGGCCTTCAGGTAAGCCGGAATTCTCTCATCGCGCCGGGACCGCCTTGTCGAGTTGTGCCTCCAGACGGGTCAGGTGCTCGCGCATGCCCTGACCCATCGCAATCTGCGGGTTCGAGTAGCCGTCGGTCTTGCCGGCCTCCTTCTCGCGCTGCTCGATCACGACACGGGCCTGCGCATGGGCTTGTTCGAACGAGCGGGTCTGGCGCAACTGCTCGTCGTACATCGCGCGGCCGAAGAAGGTCAGGTCCGAACGGCTGCCGCAGCCGTAGGAGGTGTGGTCGGCATCGGCAGCGGTCATCACCAGCGTGTCCGGATCGGCCAGCGGTGCGACCCAGCTGCCCGAGTAGCAGGCGGAAATCGACAACAGGCGATAGCGGATGCCGGCTTCGTCTAGCCAGGCCTTCAGGTCTTCCGGCGTGACCGGGTCCACCTCCAGCGGCCAGAAGCTGGCCGCCAGCTCGCCCGACTGCGCCCCATGCGAGGTCATGTGGATGAACAGCACGTCCCGCTCGCGGTCCATCTTCTGCGCCACCTGCTGGATCACACGTTGCAGGTTCAGCGGCGTGGCCCAGGGCCACTCGCGGGCGGCGTCGCGGTGGTTCACCAGCTGGATGGTCCTGCCCTCAGCGCCGAAACGCTGCGCCATCACGTCGGCCACCAGCTGGCTTTCGCGGCGGAAGACATCGCCCTCGGCGTACGGCGCGAAGGTCACGGCGTAGACATTGATGGCACCGCGCTGCGGCGGCGCCAGGTCGGCCAGGCGTTGCGCCAGCAGCTGCGGCTGCAGCTCGAACAGCTCCTGCGTGAGCACGAGCGATGGGTCGCTGCCGTCATCCGCCGGCTCGGTTTCGTCCGGGTCCCAGTGGCGCCAGGTGTCGTCGTACTGCGTCGCCCCCACCACCGCGACCAGCAGGACCACAGCCAGCAGCTTGTTGCGACGCCGGGCGCCTGTGCCGCGCCACAGCAGCACCGACTGCCCCAGAACGAGCCAGCCGGCGTGCCACCACCACAACACGACGCTCCAGGGCCCCATCGCCGCCAGCAGCTCGGCGCCATCGCGAGCGATGGGCACCAGCACGACGCTGAGCAGCAGGCTCAAGGGCAACCATTGCGCCGACAGCATCGACACCAGCGCCACGGCGTTCGGTGCGCGACGATCGTCATCTGGCGGCGGTTGGTTCCGCGTGAGCCACAGGCACAGCCAGCCGCTGACCACCATCGGCAACCAGCCATTCAACAGACCCGGCCAATTGAACGTGGCCGAGCCGTCGATGTACAAGCGTTCGACGCCGAGGTCGAAGACAAACGGCACCAGCACCAGCACCGCCAGAACGAACGGCCCCGCCTGCAAGGCCGTCCAATCGGCGCGCAAAAAGAAGACCGTGCGGACGCCCTGCCACCACCAGGCCCGCAGCGCCCCCGCTCCCGTCGAACGTGACACAGGCTCGTGCGCCGGTGCCGGCATGTCCACGGCTGGCGCCGAGACTTCATCCGTCATGTTGGTCTCTCCCTCCCCTGACAGCCTGCACTGTAGCTAGGCTGATGAGGCCTCACCCAGCGCCGCCAAGCCAGCCAGGTCCAGCAGCTCGATGCCACCGTAGCGCAGCGCGATCAGACCCCGTGCCTCCAGCGCCCGCAAGGCTTTGTTGGCGCTTTGCCGGCTGACACCCAGCATCAACGCCAGCTGTTCTTGCGGCAGGTTCAACACCCGACGCGGTGCACCGCTGCGACCGCCATAGCCATGCGCGACCAGCCACAGCCGCTTGGCCAGGCGGCCTTCGAGCGGCAGGTGGGCAATGTCTTCGATCACGCCGAACAGCATGCGCAGCTTGGCGCAGGCCAACTGAGCGATCGCCTGCCAATGGGCCGGGTGGTCGGCCAACCACGCCAGCAGGGCCGACTGCGGCACCTGCAGCACGGTGGTAGGCCCATCGGCGACGGCATCGTGGGTGCGCGGCTGGCCATCGATCAGCGAGATTTCGCCGAACCATTGGCCGGGTTCGACGAACGCCAGCACCGACTCGCTGCCATCGGCCTGCACGGCGCCGACACGCAACGCCCCTTCCAGCACGCAGCAAAGGCCTTCGGCCGTTTGGCCGCGCCCGAACAAGGCCTGGCCGGGACCCAGCGCTTGCAGCCGCCCGAGCCGCAGCAAGGCTTCGCGCAAGGGCTGCGGCACGCCTGCGAACCAGGTGTCGGCCAGCAGCACCTCGCGCCAGGTGGCCAGGGCCTCGGGCCAGATGTTCAAGGTCTCTGGCCGGTGGGGTTCGGGAATGTCCTGATCCTGCATGGTCGTACGCGGGGGCCGAATGTCGGCGTTTTGACAGTCAGCCCGGCCACACGCTCCTAGCATGCGGCCACCGCCGACCAAGGAGCCGCCATGCGCAGCGCGAACGAACTGTTGATCCAGTATGCCCACTACCACCGTGACCGCCGCAACATCGCGACCCACTTCGTCGGCATCCCGATGATCGTCTTCGCGATCGGCGTGCTGCTGGCGCGAGCCAGCTTCACGCTCGGTGGCTTCACGCTGACGGCCGCCTGGGTGGCTGCTGCGCTGGTGACCGTGTGGTACCTGATGCGCGGCCGGCTCGACCTGGCGGTGGCCGTCAGCGCGGCCACTTGGTTGC